>Ga0247611_10000856_pt1 | contig 58443 bp, 35 predicted proteins | sample 177DNAGHGhighgp2_FD_192422 | JGI IMG/M metagenome (GOLD analysis project Ga0247611, IMG submission 192422) | Sheep rumen microbial communities from Palmerston North, Manawatu-Wanganui, New Zealand - 1770 DNA GHGhigh gp2 | ecosystem: Host-associated > Mammals > Digestive system > Stomach > Rumen... | reverse complement strand
TAATCTTATTAAAGGATAATATTCAGTAATAGCTATAAAATATAGCACTAATAATGACAGCTGGTTATTACTGTTGTAGGTATATAAGAAGCAATAGTCAGCGAGACACCCAATTGCCAACAGAGTCTTAGGACATAATGTGTAGGGACTTGCGAATGCTAATCCCCACACACCTGATATTCATTACTACTTATGGGTAAGACATCAATTACATCAAATGCTACAAAGTATAAACTACCAGCTACAATTCCCGCAAAAAGCTAGTTTCCGTTGATTCTTGTTACGATCTTCCACAATAAGAATGCCTTTCACATTATAGAATTCACTATCACCTTTGCTTTGTGTATGGTTGATTGTCACTTTTAAAGTAAACCTTTTATTCTTGTACCAAAATACGTCTTTCCGATTGGATACAAGAGTAAACTCTTCTAGACGACGATTAATCACCATGTAGGCCGTGGTTGCAAGGTCATTCACCATTATGTAGCTTTTATTTCGCATTTTGTTTGGATACTTATAAAAGACACAACATCCACCATCTATCTCTGATGGTATAGAGTCGAAGCTTCCTATTTCAATGCTGACATTCGAATTTACCTCTGCAAAAGATGTGAGAGAATATAGTATTGAAAAACAAGTAATTATAGATAACTTTAAAGTATTCATTTTTTGTATTCGAATAAACGGTTATGGAAGTTCTTCTTAGTTACAGTCCGTCTGTCATAGAGCTTTTTTGCACGGATTTCATCCATTGAATATTTTTTTGCTATATTCCACTTAATGGTATAAAGGTAACAAGTGTCATAGTGACTATATATATATGGGTCAATATAGATAGTTGAATCTGGTAACGCAAAACTACCGATGATAGCTTTATTAAATGCAATATCTACCTCGTCTGTATCATTCGGCGAAACGACATCCGCAGCTTGCTTACCCCAAAATTGCCAGTTAACAAGAGTGTCTGCCTCCGATAACTCTATTAATAAGGTGTCTTTTGTACAGTTCTTTATATAGAGGGTGGTTTTTCTGTCCATAATACAAGAACTAAATATATCTAAAATCAATAACATCAAAACTATTTTTACCACTATCGATATTTTTTTCATGTGCAATATATTAAAAAAGTTATTACAATTCATCGCACTTTCTTTAGCAATGACTTCATAATAAAAATCTATTCCTACTTTTCGATACTGGAGGACATGGCCGAACTCGTGTTGCATCATTACGAGTCCATTTATTTGGCTACTAGAGAATACGCCCTCACCAGCGAATATGCCTATGTCAGGTAGTGTGAAAGCTGCATATTCACCACTTGATAGTGAACCTAGATACTTACTTTCAAAAACTCTTTGACCTTCGAATCTTCCGACGTATTTTGCTTTAATCTTATCTCCGATTTTAAATTCTTTTGGCTTACATCCTTGATAGGCCATGGCTCCTGTCGTATCAAAGTACCCCCTTCCTGTCCAGAAATTACCTCCTGCCATGGCAACGTTCACTCCTGATGCTAATCCTGCACCGACAGCTCCGGCAACTGCACCAGTGGCGAAGTAGCCGAGTCCCTTCGCATTAAGCTGGAATCCATGTGACGCCCAATTGAAGACTCCTCCAATAGCAGCACCTATGATAAGGTTCCAAAAATCCCCACTCGGATCCGTGTATTTCAGCGGATTGTTCAAACGCAAGCCTATGGTATTGAGCGTTACCGTCTGCTTGCCCCACGCATCGTAGGAGGCATCGAAAACCTTTGTACCATTTTCATCCGTAACGGAAAGGATGCTCCCTAAATTGTCCGTGAAGGCAAGATAATATTTCACCGTGCCGCTATCTCTAATGACAATAGCCATATATCTATCATTCTTCGTATTACGATTACCTAAGTACGCCAAAATCTGAGGCATCTTTGCCACATTGATACTTGTACATTCCAAAAGGCTGCCTAATGTGAATTTGATGACATACCTACAGGCCTGTACTCGAAGAGGCGATCATGGAAATCTTTCTTGGTTACAACCTGTCGGTCATAGAGTTTTCTCTCACGGATTTTATCTAATGTATAACGTTCAATTATCTGCTTTTTTATAGCATATATGTAACAGGTATCTTTAGTGTCAAATGAGTATGGACTTACGAGCACGGTTGAGTCTGGCAATGCATAGAAACGATTATCTATGACTACTTTTTTGTTATTGATATATATCTCGGTTGTGTCTGTAGGCCAAGTTGGAGGCATCAAATCATTCGAATCCTCGCACCAATATATTAAATCACCAAGAGAATCTGACTCTGAAAGTTCGATATAAAGAGTATCATTTGAACTATTCCTTATACCAAATGAAGTTATTCTGTCCATAACGCAGGAAGTGAGCATACATGTACAAAAAACAAGAAATACGAAAGATTGTTGTTTATTAATTTTCTTTATTATTTTATTCATAATTTTCTGGCTTAATAAGCCCAAATCGGTCTATTTGAGATTAAAAGAATAGTTTCTATTAATTATTTCTGACCAATTTGGGCTAAATCCTATTACATCGTCAAATACGGAGACCTTTCCAACCAAATTTTATAAATTTAAGCAATCTGCTAGGATCCTTTGAGGGATAATAGAACTGCCAATTCTTTCGTGAAAGTGTTTCAACTCCAAGCCATTCAGCGCCAAAGTAATTCTTAGATAAATAGTTAGCCCAAGTCTCCGTCCAATATGTACTATGTGTATTTGTACCAAACAATTTGTCATATCCGCAATTTAATAAGCTTTCTTTAGCAATGACATCATAATAATCAATGGCACCAACTTTCCTGTATTGAAGGACATGACCAAATTCATGCTGCAACATAGCCAATCCTCCTTTTTTCCCACTGGAAAAAACTCCATCGCCTACCACAATACCTTGATCGGGAAGTGTAAAACCTGCATAATTACCACTTGCATATGTTCCAAGTTGCTTACTTTCATAAACATATTGTCCCTCAAACATTCCCTTATATTTGACATCAATTATATCGCCAATTTTGAAATCAGACGGAGCACCTTCTGTACAGGCCATAGCACCTGTTGTATTAAAACTCGCCTTGCCAGTCCAGAAGTTTGTGCCTTTATCTAAAGCATCAAGTCCACCAATTAGGCCTCCAGCAATACCACCTTCCAAAGCTCCTAAGCTTCCAGAACCTAAGCCAGCGAGAAGACCTTTCCCAAAACTGTGTCCATCAACCCATGAATTACCTGCACCGTAAATAAAGCCACCAGCAAACCCAGCGCTTGCACCCGAAGCAGCACCAGCAAGGAATCCTGTAGAAGCTATTCCTTTGGCTAATCCTGCTGCTCCAGTCCAGAAATTACCTCCTGCCATGGCAACGTTCACTCCTGATGCTAATCCTGCACCGACAGCTCCGGCAACTGCACCAGTGGCGAAGTAGCCGAGTCCCTTCGCATTAAGCTGGAATCCATGTGACGCCCAATTGAAGACTCCTCCAATAGCAGCACCTATGATAAGGTTCCAAAAATCCCCACTCGGATCCGTGTATTTCAGCGGATTATTCAAACAATAGCTGTAGCGGTTGAAGTTCTGGCTGTTGTCCGGCATCTGAACATAGTTGTCGGGACTGAAGAATCTGCCAAGAATAGGGTCGTACAAGCGACCATTCATGTTGATGATGTCAAACTCCATGAGCATCTCGTGTCCCGTGTAGCCACGGTGCAAGCCTATGGTATTTAGCGTAACAGTCTGTCTGCCCCACACATCGTAGGAGGCATCGAAGACCTTCGTGCCGTTCTCATCCATAACGCAGAGGATGCTCCCTAAATTGTCCGTGAAGGCAAGATAAGTTTTCACCATGCCGTTCTCTCTGATGACGATGGTGTTGCCGTCAAGGTAATAGAACTCGCGCGTTTTGCCGTTCTCAGTAACTTTCTCGTATTCCCCAGCATAGACCGTAGTACGGCTATCTGTACCGTTCTTTGACAGTTCGGAATACCAGCGCTCGCAATCGGGACCGTACCCAAGGTCCATGCGGAGGCTCTTGCCAGCATCTTCTATCATCTCTATCTTTCCGAAGTCATTGAACGAAGTATTCAGCGCATCACCCGGTATCTCCCCGCTGGAATTGTCCACCTCTGTCACAGCATGCGGACGGACATCCTTGTCGTAAGAAAAGTTGCCCACACCCGTCTTGAAGAGGATGTCGCCTTTTTTTGGGGCATAATCCACACTCATTTTTATTATACTTTTTTCATGTAGTCCTTCTATTCTTTATGATAATTTCTCATACATCAAGTTCATGTCATTTTACAAAATCATTTAAAACTCCTAATTATGAAAGATTGTAATTCTTCATACATTCGTACTGAAAAACCAATAGCGGGACTCTTGTTTCTTGGACTAACCATATTGTATTAATTCTTGTTAGTGTTCAAGTTTCTTATATGCCTATCAAACCTACCTTCCTTATCTCTTGTGACAATCCATCTACGAAATAATTTCTTAGTTCGAATTTCATCCCACGAGAATCCCTTTGCATTTTCCCATTTTATCAAGAAAAAATAGCAAGTGTCAGTATCGTGGAATAAGTAGTCTGCATCTATTGAACATAAAGAGTCTGGATATATAAAATTATCACTACGAAAATATGTTCCTTCCCATAAAGAAATATTGGAGATATCAAGACCATTATTGGCTACGAAATTATAATGTGGACTTACTTGCTCGCTAACACTATCAATATTATCATAGTGGGATGCACCTATATATACCGTGTCATTAGTACAGTTCTTGAATACAGCGAGGACTCTTGTGTGACCTATTGGTATACAAGAAGATAATGAACAAATAATGATAGAAATACACACAAATAGATTTATTTTGCTCATACTCATAGTGAATAAGAATATTTTATACTAAATTTAGATAAAACCACGTGGCTTCTCCCTCATTTGAGCGGCTATTATCTTAATCAAATTGAAGGTGCTGATGTTTTTTGCAGGATAGTAAGATCCTCCTATCCAAGCATTTCCAAAATGTCCTTTAGACAAGTAGTTAGCCCACGTTTCTGTCCAAAATTTATAATGTGATGATGGTTTAATTATAGCACTGGCTAGACTTTCTGGTGCAATCACGTGCCAATATGCAGCTGATCCAAAACCACGATACTGCAGGATATGTCCAAACTCATGTTGCATCATAGCTGTTCCATCCTTTAAACCACTGGTGAATACACCTTCTGCAGCAATAATACCACGTTCTGGAATTGTTACAGCCCTATAATGTAAATAACCATCAGGACTCGGAGTAATTAGACTCCCAATTTTCTTGGTTTCAAACACATTTACACCTTCAAACTGTCCGACATATTTTCCCGTAATGGTGCTTTCACCAAGTTCAAAATCTGAAGGCATACAGTTAGCACACGAATATGCACCACTCAAATCAATCTTGGCAGTTCCTGTCCAAAAGTTTGTGCCTTTGTCCAAGGCATCAAGGCCACCAAGCAAACCTCCAGCAATACCGCCTTCCAAAACTCCGATGCCTCCAGATTCTAAACCAGCAAGAAGACCTTTCCCAAAACTGTGTCCATCAACCCATGAATTACCTGCACCGTAAATAAACCCGCCTGCAAATCCTGCGCTTGCACCTGAAGCAGCACCTGCAAGGAATCCTGTAGAAGAAACTCCTTTCGCCAATCCTGCAGCTCCAGTCCAGAAGTTACCTCCTGCCATGGCAACGTTCACTCCTGATGCTAATCCTGCACCGACAGCTCCGGCAACTGCACCAGTGGCGAAGTAGCCGAGTCCCTTCGCATTAAGCTGGAATCCATGTGACGCCCAATTGAAGAGTCCTCCAATAGCAGCACCTATGATAAGGTTCCAAAAATCCCCACTCGGATCCGTGTATTTCAGCGGATTGTTCAGGCAGTAGCTGTAGCGGTTGAAGTTCTGGCTGTTATCCGGCATCTGAACATAGTTGTCAGGGCTGAAGAATCTGCCCAACACAGGGTCATATAACCGACCGTTCATGTTGATGATGTCGAACTCGCCAAGCATCTCGTGCCCCGTGTAGCCGCAGTGCAACCCGATGGCATTGAGCGTTACCGTCTGCTTGCCCCACGCATCGTAGGAGGCTTCGAAGACCTTCGTCCCATTCTCATCCATAACGGAGAGGATGCTCCCTAAATTGTCCGTGAAGGCAAGATAAGTTTTTACCGTGCCGTTCTCCCTGATGACGATGGTGTTGCCGTCAAGGTAATAGAACTCGCGTGGTTTGCCATCTTCTGTAATATTTTCGTATTCCCCGGCATAGACTGTTGTCCTGACATCCGTACCGTTGTACGACAGCTCCGAATACCATCTTTGTTGATCCGGACCGTATGCGAAATCCATCCTGAGATTTTTGCCTGCATCTTCTATCAATTCAATTTTTCCAAAGTCATTGAAGGAAGTAGTCAGAGCATCACTCGGTATCTTCCCATCAGTGTTTTCCACCTCTGTCACAGCATGTGGACGGGTATTCTTATCATAAGAGAAATTACCTACTCCAGTTTTGAAAAGTATATTTCCGTTTGGTGCATAATTTATCTTCATGGTTTCTGTTGCCCCATTTTTCACAGAAACAAGCCTGTCTAGATTGTCATATTCGAAGGTTTCCTGCGGGTTATTGTTTCTCTTGCGTGACAACAAGTTATCGGTAGCACCGTCGTAGGTTCCGTCGAAGGACTCCAGGACGCTCGTACCGCGCATTATCTTCACATTGCTTTCATATCCCCGTGCATCGCGAGTCTGCATGGCAGTGAGTTTACCCATAAACGATGTACTAGTTACAAGACCGTCTGTGCTCTCTACCTTATAGATGACCTTGTCGCCTATCGCTGACTGTGCCTTGAAGCCATAATTATCATATAGATACGACTCTTCTAATCCACCAGGATATATAGTCTTGGCGAGCTGATTGCTGCTGTTGTAGGCGTATGAGAAACTATAAGTGCCATACCCATTCACATTGCGCTTCTCCGTAACAACACGGCCAAATTTGTCATGGGTATATTCAACAGAGTTATTGTCCAAAGCCTGTTTTACCAACCTCAACTTTTCGTTGCCTACAGTACCATAAGTATATACAATGGTTTTCTTCCCGATTTGCGTAGATACCAAGCGTCCCAAATTGTCATAGCTGTTAGTAGTCTTGATACCTCTTCCGTCGGTCTGTGTCAGCAATGTGCCATCGGCTGCATATGTGTAACTTGAAGTCCCTGCATCTGGATCAGAGAGAGATAACTGATTACCGGCAGTATCGTAGGTCATAGTCACAGTAGAGCCCTGTGTCCTTACACTGCTTGGCTTGCCTATGGAAGAATATCGGTATTCGACCTCACCGACAGGATCAGATGACTTAATGACATTGCCCCATGCATCGAAAGTCTTGGTATAGGCACGCCCTGCAATGGTCGTGGTAACTGAACGGTTTCCGTATGAGTATGAAGCTGACTTGCCGGAGCTCAGCACATCCGTGACGACTCTTCCACGTTCGTCATAGGTGAGATTTTGTGTAATGGTCAATTTCCCCGTTTTATTTTCGACACGTGAAACCTGCCCCTTGCCATTATAGGTTGTAGTCCTGGAAACAGGCATTCCCTTGGCACCAAACGTCTCCTGCAAGACCTCATGGGCTCCCTTGTCATACCATGTTGTTACAGAAGGTTTGCCCATAGTGGTTTCTTTTGTATAATATTTCTTACTGCTGGTAGTTCCCCAACCTGTTTCATAGGTTGTCTGTGTGCCGTCAGCCAACAGAGCAGTCAGTCTCTTTCCCCAACCGTCATAAGTATATTTGGTGGTTAGTATATTGGAAGGTTCTGTAGCGTCGCTCTCTGTCAGTACATTGCCCCACAAGTCATACGTAAAGGTATTGACAGCAGAAGCTGGGTTGGTATAACTTTTAATGACGAAACGCCCCGATGCGTCATAGTCATTGTATTTTGTTATTGTTTTTACTCCGCTTCCTGTGATAACCGATGAAAGAACATTACCATACGCATCGTATGTTGATGTAGTCTTGAGCGCCATATTGGTTGCACTGTTCACGGTAGAAGAAAGCACATTGCCCTTGTCATCATAACTATAAGTTGTAACAGTTGTATATGGTGCTGGGTCATCTGCATGTTTCTGTGACATGGTTAATGTAGCAGGCAACCAAACTCCAGCCTTATTCTGATAGCCAGAATAGGAAACCTTCTTATACATTTTGTCACCGTCATTTTTTACGGTTTCATCAACAATAACACCTTTCGATACATCATAGTTAGAAAGAGTTGTAACCGTATTTCCATCCAAATCTGTCATGTCCTTCTTGGACACATAAGCAAAGTAATTCTTGCCGGACCTTGATACAGAATAGGTCGAGACAACCGTGCCCGTATTCTTCCCAACCGAGCTTGAAATCTTGATTTCCGTTGGGATCCAGAGGCTCTCGTCCCATTTAGTAATGCTGTTTACTTTCTTTGTACCTAACGTTGTATTCTCATTGGTTACCGTATTGAAGCCAAGCATTCCCTTACCTGCGATATGCAGTCTAAGGTCTTCATAGAAATATTTGGTCGTCTGGGTACCAATCGAACCGTTGTCACCCGTTACCGTTTCCACAACCGACAGTGGAAGGGTATAGGTGTTAACCGGATATGTGCTTTTAATGCTCTTTTTATAGACAGCAGGGGTTGTAGCACTTGCATACTGGATGTAGCTGTTGTTGCCCATGCCATCAGAAATACCTGTAATCTTCCCAACTTGCGACAGGTTATATCCTGACTTATAGACATTGATTTTCTCACTGAACGTATTGTTAGCGTTGTTCAGCATGTTACCGTAATTTGCAAGTTCCGGATATCCATCGCCATCAAAGTCGCCAAGGAAAGTAGAGCTCTCATTAGCGTCGTCCTCCCGGTTTTTAGTATAGCTGCTGACCAATTTTAGATTTGAACCCGTAGAATAGAGCCATCTCACCTGAGTGTTTGTATATTCATTCCTGAATTTAGGGAATCCCCGATGTCTGTATCCGGCCTTACAAACCATCACGTCAGTACGACCGTCATGATCTATATCGCAAGTCATCAAGGTAAATCTACTGTCATCTTTGTTGGATGCATGGTCTGAAACTCCGATGTCTACTGACTTTGTATGAGTAAAAGTACCATTACCATTGTTGTGTGCTATCCAAAGACAGGATTCCCCCGACTTGTTGTAGACGAAGTCCGTTAATCCGTCACCGTCGAAGTCGCCTTGCTGAATCCTCCAATAATTGCCAAAGTCCGTACTCGACTTTGTGTTATTCTCTGTAAATCTCGATGCGACAGCAGTCCCTCCATTATTGAAATAGATTTTATAGCCGCCATTATATAGTAGTATCAGGTCAGAGAGCCCGTCATTGTTATAGTCACCAGCAAAAACCTTTTCGATGTCTTTGCTCACACCTTGTGGTAAAGTAAACTTTACTTCCATACGGTTTAGTGCCGTTCCGCCGGCAAACTGTACTATAGTACATGGATAGTAATTGTCCTTTTTACGTTGTTCCACACACACGACGTCATCCTTACCGTTGCCGTCAACATCAAAGGTTGCAAACAAAGGGGCTCTGTCCGTTGACTGGAGGTTTACAGCAAAAGCATGTGTACCTACCCTTCCAGCCACAACATCGCTTCCCTGAACTATGTAGAAAACAGCCTGGTTCCAATGACCTGTTGCCGCATTTTGGAATGGAAACACCAGATCATTGTATCCATCTCCGTCAAAGTCCATGACCGATGCCCCTCCAAACATGGATTTGATGACATCCATGGATATACCGGAGGGCAACGTATAAACCAGAGGGGAATCGTAGGTTACGTTTCCTGTAGATGAAAGTTTACTTCTGCTAACATATACATAAGTATAGTAGTCCCAACTGCCACCACCAGCCCAGACGGCAGTTGTAACTTTCACAGGTGCTATCCTTATGATATCACTGACGCCATCGCCATTGAGGTCTGCCGAGAGAAATTGCCTGTTGGTTTCCTCCACGAAACTGCTGCCATCCTTTGTCGGTACATTCAGCTGGGATGAGTTGACTGTAGAGGAAGGCAGATACTGCCAAGTAAATTTAACAGGAGGTAGTTTTTCTCCCTTCCCATTTGCTTCCTCGACCGTTACAAGGCGTGTCCACTTGCCGCTGGACAGGTCCGAATTGTCATTATAGGTAAATGTGTATTTACGATATACTGTATTGTTACTTGTTGTTATAACGGACGAAAGGCACATGTCTGTCTTTCCTTGCTGATCTTCAACAGCAAACGGCCTTGCATTTTCCCCAAGGCTCCGATACATGAAGCTGATTTGGTTGACTATTCCACGACTCTTCGCCGAATTTGTACCATAGACAATAGTAGTAGGTCTAATACTTAGATTGCTGATGGCATACTCATAAGTTATGTAATTGGAGTATTTGTCAGTTGCCTTGTTGATATACCATGAGGCAATACGCGAATAGCCACTTTTATTCCTGTAGGCTATTCTTGAATTTGGTGAATTGCCGTACTGGTAGGTCATACCGGTATTGGTCATTATCTCAAACCACGTCGTTGCTGTACTATTGCTGTAATTGCCATGTACGACAACTTTTGTAAATGGATCCCCTTCTACTGTATAGGTAGCTCCATTTTGACCAGAAGTGCCGGACTGGAGAATCAAGCGTTTACCATCAAGATAAAAATTATCGCTTGCTGTATATGTAATTCCTGATTGTTTGCCATCATGGAATAAATCGTTCCCGCCTCGGGTAATGGCAGAGATTCCTGTTATATTGAATCCGTATCCTACAAGACCATATCCACCAGACTGACTATTATAACTTACACCGATAGAAGGGGTAAGACTACCACCATTAGGTGCAGATATATTAATACTATAAACTGCAGCTCCTGAATTATTTACACTAAGTGATCCCTTAGGACTACCAACATCATAGATACTGGACGTAGACGTTGATGGATTTGGCATAACTGGTTTATCAGGATGAATCGGTAGTATTGGGTCTCCTGGATCGATAGGATGAACAGGACCGATTGGGTCTATTGGTTCAAATGGCTTATCAGGATTTGGATAGAGCTTATCAGATGTATTAGACGTAGCTGATAGTATCTGGGGCTTAGCTATTGTATTGATGGAATCATTGCTAGCATTCACTGAAATTGTACTCACCAAGCCTGTTACAACATAAAATAGAAGTGATCGAAGTAAATTTCTTTTCATTGCTTTACAATTTTCCAGGTTGAAGACTCTCCTTTAAAGACTACTTGAAGAAGATAAACTCCATTAGGACGACCGTTCAGATTGAATTCTGTAGTAGAACCAGCATTCATTTTCTGAGCAACCAATTCCCCAGTTGACGAATATACTGCCAAATCACAGCAATCATCACCATGTAATTTTGTAATACTAACACGAAGGGTACCCTGAGAATAGTTAGGAATAATTTGTACCTTTCTGTCGCCAAAATCATCGGTAAAAGAATCATGTCGTGCCGCTGCATTTGATTTTGCCTTAGGCATAACAATTACTCTTTCTATCCGATTACCAGACATATCATAACTATACCTTATCTTCCCCTGAGCAGAGGATAAGAAAGGTATAGCTGAAAACATGAGTAAGAATAGTGGTTTCATCGTTAAACTTTTCCTTTAAAATTAAAAAATGATTTATGTTAAAAAAAAATACTATTTGATAAATAGTGTAATAAGCTTGTTATTCGTTTTTAGCCAAAAGTGGACCAAGACGAGTGTCATTGGACATGATAGCATAACCACCATTATCCTTAAAATTGAAGACATAGACATAATTAGAGTCTACGTTCTCTCCAGAAGTACTACGGCTTACGAGTTTCTGAGTACTATACCCTTCAGCTATCTGTGGAATCTGCCCTTTATTTGCTCGAGTAGATTGAATAAAAAGAGAACGAAGAATAGATTCCAAGGAATCTTTTGCAGCATCAAACGTTAAGTGAGTAGACTTTTCTGCTGAAGGTTCGAACCCGGGAATTGGATCAGATACACATCCTTCCGACGGCATCCGATCAGGAGAACGATAAATAATAAAAAAGATAAAAATTGTTTCATAATGGTTATTTTAATAAAATCTCTCTTTGCATGCGAAATTACTAATTTATCACGAAAAAACAAACATATTGAATGTTTTTTTTAAATAAAAAATATAATTTACTGAGTCCCCTTTAAAATGAGATCCCAACGAAAACTGCCTTGCATCTTGCAAATGTTCAGTTTCATGTTACCGTGTTCCTTTGCGAACTTTCGTTTTTCAGGACTTTGATAGCTCGGTTCACACCATTGAAACGCGCCAGACATCACGCATATAATGGAAACTAAAAAACACTTGTCTCATATTAGTTTAAAACTCTATTTCTTTCTACTTTAGAATTATCGTGTAGAAAAAAAAATGGTTAATCCGAAAAATGAATTCCTTTCAATAGTTCCAGTGCAATACGTTTTTCGTCACCTTTCAAAGCTAAAATCATGTGTCTAACTTTTTCGTTCACATTCTCCATGTCCTCAGTTTCTTTCATCTCATAAGTTAACAACGCCTTTCCCAAGTCTGTTAGGTAATACTTTTGGTTGGGGCTTGTTGGTTTATTTGGATAGCATTTCAGAACTTTTGTTCCAGCTTCTTTATAAGTAATACGATTTCCATTACGTTGATTATTATACATCGCATTAGCCTGAGACTCTGGACTTCTTACTGTACTTGTAACATGGATCACAGTTAATCCTGCTTCAGCCATAGCTTCTATAATAATTGAACGTGATAAAACCGAAACCTTTCCTGCATCTGATCGTTTATCAAATAAAATTCTACGACGTGGACATGAACCTTTACAAACAACTTCTTGTAAAGGTTCTTTAGCTTCTAATGTTCCGTCAGGTAATGTCCTTGCATATCCTGTCCCTCCATCACCAGGTCCTCCATCATGTGCCAGATGATTGAATGCTGCAATTTGTAAACTAGACAAAGCTCCTTCAAGAAAATTACCTCCAGAAATCCAGGCTACCACGCCGCCCATTGCTGCCGTCGAAGAAACCATCTGCCAAGTCTCCAGACCCTTTATGGTCTTCGCATACGACCCGATGCCTGAAGCTGCGGCATCGGAAACAAAAGCACTGGCAAAGTTTCCCCCGTCCAAGGCAGAGACCACTCCGCTTGCCAGTCCATGGGATCCTGCACGCAACATCTCTTTGCCAAAACTGCCCGCGCTGCCGAAAGCAGCCCCTTATGCCATAGGAGGCCGCCAACGACAAGAGGCTCAATCCTCCGGCCTTCCATACACTCTCGCCATTATATGCCGCCTGCATCATGCTGCTTGCCATATTGAATACAGCAAAGGCTATCACGGCATCATCAATACCAAAGAAATTGCCACTGGGGTCTGTGTATTTCAGCGGATTGTTCAGACAGTAGTTGTAGCGGTTGAAGTTCTGGCTGTTGTCGGGCATCTGCACATAGTTGTCAGGGCTGAAGAATCTGCCCAACACAGGGTCATATAACCGACCATTCATGTTGATGATGTCAAACTCCATGAGCATCTCGTATCCCGTGTAGCCACGGTGCAAGCCTATGGTATTGAGCGTTACCGTCTGCTTGCCCCACGCATCGTAGGAGGCATCGAAGACCTTCGTGCCGTTCTCATCCATAACGGAAAGGATGCTGCCCAAATTGTCCGTGAGAACAGAAAAATTTTAGAACATCGAGGATGGCTCTGATTTGTCCATCCTCGATGTTGTTATTCAATATGCCTCGCAGTTCATCTCGTGTTCTATCTTTTCCTTTATCTTGGTGCTACATTTTCGATAAGGAAGAATTTTGTCCTTGTAAACATAGCCGACACATTTTCCACCATCTTTCAGATATACCTTCCACCAATTGCTTTTGGATGAAGGTGTATATAAGAATATCTGGTCTTTCGTAATTTGAGTTACAACTTTAGACTTCGCACTTTTTTTACTTCTGACATTCACGTAGCCGTCAGGATCATTGATACCAGCTCCGCATTTCAGATAATCCCCCTTAACAGCAAGACTTTCGCCCTCAGTATCATATATTTGTACTATTTCATAATCGTACGTGTTTTCGTTTTCTCCAGCATAATCAGACCATAATTCATAGTAGAGAGAACTGCCATCGTTAAACTTTAATTCCAAAATTGAACTAAGATTATATCCAAAAGAATATGTTTCCTTGCTTTTTATCATGGAAAAAAAATCATCTTTGCTCTTATCGAAACAGAGGTCTTTTAAAGCATAAATATTCCCTCCAACACTAATGGTTTTTATTCCTTTTTCCTTATGCTGTTTATACATTTTGCAGTAAATACTATTCACATAGCCAATATAATCGGCCTGGGCATGACAAAAAAAGCAGATCCATTGAAAGCCCCAAAACAATAACAATCTCTTCATCATAAAAAATAAATTTATTTATCGACCAGATATAATTACATTTAAAGGTATGTTTCCTTTTAAATCAAGTATGTTACGTATAAGATCTCTTGCACGTCTCAACACGAAAGGATTATTCGAGGTGAGTCCTATGCATCCTTCTGTTCCAAGACTTCTCGCAGGATGGATTCTTATATATTGTCTATTTCTACCAGCATATTCATCATAAAAGGGATCTTGGGGAAGGATTAGCAGTCCAGCCTACTCCTTTCCGCGTAAACTTAGTTTCAGCGCTATTATTTATTGCAATGACAGAATAATTACCAGAAGGCAGAGTATAACTTCTAATATTTCCAGCCCCATTTACCGCTGGACTCCTTAAAACTTCTTCATCATAACTATACATGGTATAAGTGCCCGCAGAATACATTTATAAAAGGAAAAAACGCTAAGACTATGTATAATGAATATCTCCATCTTTTTGTTTTCATGATAATTCATTTGGCCATAATAGAATTAAGTTATACGACTTAATCAGATATATAAAAATAAATGATTAATTTTCTTACAAAATTATATATAAACTAGATACATTGTTTATTTTTTTAACCTCTTTTATCATTAAATAGTTACAGAATATTTAGTCCCCTACAGTAGGAGTAGTAACACATGCCAATTATTGCATTTGACTAGTATATACATCATTTCGAAAGCCTGTTCGTAAAAGACACGTCATATTCGACTTTAATTACATTTGTCGTAAAAAAAAATTCGCTAGTGATAATTGTAATCACTAGCGAAACTTTTATAAAGAATTTATTGATAATAATAAGAATCTTCTTACTCCTGTTTCAAACCTTCACAGAAGCCAACATAAGCAGGTTTACGTACCCAATTTGCATCCCAAAGACCGATAGGTTCATCAGCTCTCCAGCCACTACCTTTAGGACTATCCTGAAGACCCCAGTTACAAATACCATACTGCTGGTTAGCAGGAATGATTTCAAAGTACTTCGATACAATAAACTTGTAGTATTGAGCCATCAACTGCTGCTGTTCTTCAGTAACGTCAGCAGTATTAATGGTATTGCCTTCTGCATCTGCGATACCCATGTCGAGCTCAGAGATACGCACCAACTTACCTGTTGCTGCCATCATCTTCAGATGGTTTACATAAGCTTCCTCGTTAGCAGCCTGAGTTTTAGGATTCATGCTATAAGTAACGTGCATCTGACTACCTATACCATCAATTTTGGTAACACCATCGCTTTCCCAATATTTTATCATATCGATAAGACCCTGAAGTTTAGCATTCTTATTATAAGCAGCTTCAAGATTATAATCGTTGATAAACAGTTTCAACTGTACCGAATCGCTGGCAGCCTTACGAGCCAACTTCACAGCTAAACGGGCATAATCTTTACCAAGATGATCTTGCCAGAAGAAACACTTCTTAGGATCACCATCACGACCAGCGGTCTTAAGTTCTGCAGGAGCGGCGTCACTCATAGGCTCATTTACGACATCCCAAGCCTTAACTTTACCATTACAAGCCTTCATCATGCCAGAGATAAAGTTATTGAGTGCCCAAGTAAGGGTATCTTTCTTTACTTCTTCGGTCATACCACCGCCACCACCTTCTTGGTCTGGGTCGGCTACCGTCTTGATTTCGTATTCATGCCAAGAAGGCTTGGTCCAACCGTCTGCATTTTCCTCAAAAGTACCATTGGCTATCAAGTTATTTCCATCTGGATCGAGTAGTTGTACATCATCCATCCAAATATCACCACCAAGAGTACCCAACTCGAAACGAATTTGCTTCAAAGCACTCTTAGCTTCGAAAGCCTGCGCAACAGTAGTCCACTCTGTAGTAGACTTGAATGAAGGAGTTGGCCAATACTGAGTAGCATCACCCTGAGGCCATACCGTTACATTACAAGCAGCAGAAGCTTTTACACGCAACTTTAAGGTATAAGTTTTACCGCTCTGTAATTCAGTAGTAGGATTAACATATAGCTCACGATCCCAGTTGTTGGCTTTAGCTTCGCCCATGTGGATATAAAGCACATGCTTAGTAGCATTAGGGTCTGTTATAAGGCTATTCAGATAAGCTACCTGCTGCTGAGAGTGCCAACAGAGAGTATGACCGAAAACAGTAAGACCTGCATTTGTAGCATTATTCACAAAAGACTCTACCGTAGCAGTATTCAAGGTACCATCAGATCCGACAACAGAAGCATACTTAAACGCATTACCTGTTACCACTTCATCATAGTTAGCTTTAGCCAGCGAATAAAGCTGACCTACTTGGTTAAACTGTTCTGCATTAACGGCACCGGCCATTACAAACTGAGGATATTTATCACGGTTAACATAGCTCTTCAACGTACCATATGAATTGATTTCGTCTTGAGCGATAACCTCAGCAGGCTCATCCGTTGTGAAACCAGGAATATCCTGGTCTGCACAAGCTGTAAGAGAGAGTCCTGCTGCAACGTATAATAAAGAATTTAATACTTTCATTGTAATGATTATTTGGTTGTTGTGAATTCACGCAAGTGATTGCCACGAGAAATCAGAACTAGTTTCTCGTTGTAGTTCTTAGTTACTTCACGAGTTACTTTCTTCTGAGTGGCTTCATCATAATCTTCATAGCTGTAAATAACATCAAAATTTACTTCGATAAGATCACGTTCTCTGTCACCCCAAGCCACGCTATGGTCAACTTTTGAACCGTTTTTAACAAACTTACCGGTTCCCTTGATTTTGCAGTCAGCACTATTAGTAGAGAAGGTTATGTTACCATCAGCACCAATCGTCAGAATAGCATTGCCATCAAGAGTCTTAGATACAGTCTGAAGTTTACCATCTTTGTAAACAGGTTCACCATTAGCATTAAACTCTGCAGCTGTAACCGTCTCGCTATGTGCATAGTTTACTGAATTCATATCATAACAGGTAAGCATGCTCTTAGATGTATTGTCAGCGGTATTGAGCCAAATGCCAGAATACGGATTCTTATATTCTACTGCATAAAGGGTATAGTTCTTATTTTCTAAAATGGTATCATTACCTGCCTCAAGAATACGAACTGGAATAACGTAAGTAACATAAGCAGACTTCAAATCGTTGAAGAAAGCATCGTTCAGTTTTACATTAACAACACCACGAACCTTACCTGCAGGAATAACGACATCTGTTGTCTCTAGAGAATAGTAATCAGAAGGCATTGCTACAACAGGTTTACCTGTATTCACAAATTTTTCACCTTCAATCTGATTAAATTTGAGATTATCTACCAAACTGTTATCAACAGCTATTTTCACATGACGATCGACTTTGTTAGACCAAACACCACCGAGCACCACTTGAAGCTGGCACATGTGTGCATTATCAAGTTCATTAGGGAATGCATCGTCCTCGCCTAAAGTAATGGTACGAATTGGTGTCTGCTTAGCAAAATACACAGACTGGTAATCAAAATCGGCGAACTCTACATCACCGTTCTTGCAAGAAGAAGCAAGAACGAGTGAACAGAGAGATAATATTGCAAAAAAGATCTTTTTCATCTTTGTTATCTTATTAAAATCAATTATTGTATCAGAGAATTACTTCCAATCCTTATTCTGTGTAAGCTCACTAAACTTCAAGCACTCAGTGTAAGGAATTGGACCATAATACATATAGTCAGCAAAGTTTCTCTTCTCTACTTCTACCTTATTATAGGTAGCTGAACCGTCAGCATTGATAACCTTACGGATACCCATAGCAGGTTCATTGATAGGAGCCTTCCAGCGACGAAGATCCCAGAAGCGGAAACCTTCAAAAGAAAGTTCGATACGACGCTCGTTGCGTATAAGCTGTCGCATAGCCTCTTTATTGCCCTTGATGCTCTCGAGATAATCGTTACCTACACCAGCACGATCGTGAAGTGCCTTGATGATATCATAAGCACTATAACCATGACCACCCTTGCCCTCTGGACCAAAAGCTTCGTTAGCAGCCTCAGCATAGTTCAAGAAGATCTCTGTGTAGCGGATACGTGGAGTATAATGATCTTGCTTAGTATTCACATTAGGCTCAAGGTTGATATCCTGGCGGAGCAACTTACGCATATAGTAACCGGTACGTGTAGAAGTACCCTGTTCATAGTCGATACCATCATAAAGACCACCTACATGGGTATAGATTTCCTTATCACCAGAACCAACTTTAGAAGAATCGAGAACTACAAATGCTGCCAAACGAGGGTCACGGCCATCATATGGATGAGCAGGATCGAAACCACTCTTGGCATCAGTAATAGCATAACCGTTAGCCATAGGGAAAGCATCTACGAAGTTCTGAGTTGGGTTGATACGACCTTTACCCTGTAAAGAAGGTGGATAATTATCTTTTTCCCAGTCGTTGTTGCTAGATTTCTGACCACGCCAAAGTATTTCCTTAGGATTGATACCATCCTTCAATCCATTGATTTCAGCTGTATTAGAGAACCAGTGCCAACCTGTTGGATCCATACCTGCAAGACCACCATTAGCATCGAGAACCTCAGCAGCATAGTCAGCAGCTGCTTTGTAATCAGTGCCACTTTGGTCAGCATAAGCAGGACTTGCTGCAAGAAGAGCAGCCTTACTGCGGAAAGCCTTAACGATAGTACCATCCATACGACCATTAAACTTACCACCGAAGACACGGTTAAGTGTGCTCACGTCAGCCCCCATCTGCTTATACAAAGCTGGAATTTCGTTAACAGAAGAGATATCGCTATAACGCATAGGCAACAAAGCTAAAGCGCTATCACAGTCCGCATAGAATGCCTTCATACATTCTGCAAATGTTGCACGAGGCATATTAAACTGTGAATTGACATCCTCAGGAGTAGTTACAATAGGTACACCAAGAAGAGTACCCTTTGCATCATAACCACCATGAGCTTGGAGCAAGTAGTACATAAACATGGCACGAAGTGCATAAGCTTCACCACGTTCACGTGCTGCATACAATTTAGAAGCCACCTTATCTTCTGCCCAACGCACTTGGTCTACGCGGCTCAAGAAGAGATTCATATACATAATACCTGAACGACAATCACGCCAACGTTCAGCAGGATTATTGTCAGCTGCCCAAGTACCTGACGTAATCTTACGCCAGTTGTTGGTATTATCATTGCTGACTGCATCGTCTGTAGCCACCTCATTAAAAGGGAAGCTTCCACATGGTATACGTGTATAACCATTACCGAGCACACCCTCTGCGTAAGAAGCATTCTGGTTCATATAATCTAAACCGAGGTTATTCTCGATAGCTGGAGAAAACATATCATCGCAAGAGCTTAAGCCCAGGGTGACAGCTCCAAGAATGCAGAGATATTTTAGTTTATTTGTTTTCATTGTTTTTCGCATTAGAAATTAACTTTTACACCTAAGTTGTATGAACGTGTCTGAGGTGCTGAGCCTACGTTAGTTTCCATATACTTACGCTCTTTAGCGATAGTAAGCAGGCTATTTCCACTAACATACACGCTCAAGCCATTGATCCACTTACCAGCAAACATATTGGCTGGGAAATCGTAGGTGAACTGTACCTTGTTCAGACGAAGTGCACTTGTCTTGTATGTCCAGAAGTCTGAATCAACGAAACTCAAGTCGCTATTAGAAGCTGTAAGACGTGGGTAAGTAGCAGAGTTTGCTGTTTCTGGAGTCCAACGACCGAGTGCCATATCACTGTACTTGCGCTCGCCATAGCACCATGCATATTCGTTGTTCTTCAGACCCATACCGCCAAAGTCGCCTGTCCAGTTCATGAAGAATGTAAAGCCTTTATACTTAGCTGTGAAGTGGAAGCCAAGATAGAAGTCTGGATTCCAGTGACCTAATACCACACGGTCTTTGCTGTCAATCTTACCATCTCTATTCTGGTCTTTATATTTTAAGTCACCAGGCTTGGTCTTGTCGTTAACAGTAGCATTTGCTGCAATATCAGCTTCATCAGCGAAGAAGCCTAAGCACTGATAGCCACGGATAGCATCGATACGAGCTCCCTCTGATTTCTGCCAATCGTATTCTACCAACTCACTTACACGACTATTCTTATTAGTAACATACATGCCTGTTACACCTGCCTGCAAGTCAACTTCACCAAGATTTTTGTGGAAGTCTACAGTAAAGTCGAAACCACTACGATTCTGGATGTTGTAGTTATAGTTAGGCAAGAAAGTAGAAACTGGCCAGTATGTATGATAGTAACTTGGGAAGTTAGCTTCTGGAGTAATAACCAAACCATCAAACTTCACATTGAAGTAGTTAGCATTAAGCTTAACCAGACCTTTACCAAAGCTAGCATCGAGACCGAAGCGGAACTCTTTACGCTTGATAAAGCCGAGATCTACATTCTCACCACGCTGAGAATCAGATGTCTGCATGGCATTAGCACTCTCAGACCATCCCCACCATGTACCTGTTGCGGTGAAGATATCATCATACATATAGTATTTTTCGAGATCGAGGTCTTCATTCACTACACCATAAGAAGCCGTCAATTTCAAATCGTCTAACCAGCCCTTAGTTCCTTCCATGAATTTTTCCTCGCTTAAGCGCCAACCCAATGTTCCTACTGGAGAGATTGCACCACGATGACCTTCAGCCAACTTAGCTGAGTGTACAGCAGCCATGCTTAAATCAGCATAATAGCGACGAGCATAGTTATAATTCAAGTTCAAGCCTAAGTTAGCATTGCTGGTATGGTGATATTCTCCATCATTGCTGAGCTGATAAGCATGAGCCAACAAAGTAGCACCTACAGCATGCTGGTTGAACTGACGAGCCCAATCGAACTGACCAGAGAAGAAGATAGTCTGCTTGTCATGACTGTCGCTCACGTTCTGATTAGCCGTAAACTTATCAATCATTTTCTTTTCCAAAGAGATGATCTCATCGTAACCATTCTGATTAGACCATGTAGGAATATAGTAAGCATATTCATTCTGGATACTAGCATTGTAGCTCGTGTTATAGTCGATAGCTACCTGAGTAGTAAAGCTCAAGCCCTTGAGTACCTTATTGAGATCGAACTTAATACCTGCATCAAACTGCAACTGACGGCTTGTATAAGTATTATAACCAGCAGCATACATATCAGCAAATGGGTTAGACTGGTCAGTTAGCGTACCTCCAATAAGATACTGTCCGTCGATAACATTACTACTGTTACGAATCATCTTCATCATGTCAACAACATCAGGATTCATCATGCTGATAGGGAGCAATGGTGACAGTGCATTCTTAGATGTAGGACGCAATGTTGCTGACTTTTGCCAATAATTAGAACGGTCGCCACGGAGATCATAGAAACTTGCAGAAGAGTTAATCCAACCCGTAATCCAATCGTTCAGACGTAGGTCGATATTACCACGGAAGTTCAAACGGTTAGTATGATTGTCTTTACCCTCACCGAAGTTGATTAGGTCGCCCTGATGATAAAAACCAACCTGAGCATAGAAGTGAGCATACTTGCCACCACCTTCGAATTCAGCCTGACCCTCGTAACGAGTATAACTCTTTTTCAGATAATCCTTAGAGAAGAAATCATTGCTATGATAACGATAAGGATTTCGGCCAGAAGCAAAGTTGTAGATATCTGTATCAGTAAACGCTGGTTTATCACCATCATTAACCAAAGACTCATTATAAAGACTCATATACTGAGCTGCACCAAGGAAAGTAGGATACTCCTTAGGAGTAAACAAACTGACGTTACCACGTACACTTACCTTCAAGCCATCAGCATGTCCACGCTTTGTGGTAATAAGTACAGCACCCTTAGCTGCGCGAGAGCCATAGAGAACGACAGCAGAAGCTGACTTCAGGAAAGTTATCTGATCTATCTCAGAAGGGTTTACATTATTGGCATCACGAGGAACACCGTCTACCAGTATCAGTGCTCCGCCCATATTCCAGAGCTGTCCGTTATAGCCACCGGCATAAGCCTGAAGAGCATCCAGACTATACGTATTATAGTTTTTCTGGGTCAGATCTTTCATATCAACAGCAGAAATACCACCCAGCAGTTCTGATTTAGCTTTGGAACCGAAAGCTACTTTAACCTCAGCAGTATCAGCAACGGTCTGAGCGTTAGCTGAAACTGAAGCTATAGCTGCCAGTGAAAAAGCCATAACAGATTTCGTATATTTTTTAGGTTGCTTCATTAGTATTGTAATATTGAAGTTGTATTGTTAGATAAAGTTTGATTTACCATCCTGGGTTCTGTTTGAACTCTGGATAAATGCTGCAATCACTGATCTTAAGTGGTAACCAGTAATGCTTCTCTGTGAAGTTACGTACAAGGATAGTCTTCTCCTTGAATCCTGATACTTCATTATTCTCTGGATGTTCTGGATCACATTTTACGCGTTCGAACTCTTGAGAAGTCTTGATATTATAAGGAGCCTTATCAAGGAGCAACCAGCGACGAAGGTCGTTGAAGCGGTGACCCTCCCAAGAGAGTTCTACTGCACGCTCACGACGAAGTTCACTCATAAACTTGTCTAATGTAGCTGTATTCTTGGCAGCCAAATCTGCAACACCAGCACGCTCACGAACTTTATTGACAGCCTGGATAGCGGTAAGAGGAGCCTTATCAGAAGCATTAGGATTACCGGTAGCTTCAGCTACTGCCTCGGCATACATAAGGTATACATCGCTCAAGCGCATCCATGGTAAATGGATATTGAAATGCTGAGCCCAACCATAACCCTGGTCTACCTTGTTACAGCTATTGTCGATAAACTTATAAAGCAAATAACCTGTACGGCTACCCTTTTCTTCGTTTCTCCAACGACCACCAGTCTGCAAGTCTGCATAACGAATAGAATTCATTGGATTTGCAGCGATAGCAGCCTTAGAAGCAGCATCTGATTCCTGAGAAATATCACCCTTAATCAGCTTCTCACCGTCAAAACGGATATCATTGTAGAAACGTGGATCACGACCCTTCCAAGGATGAGTCTTATCAAAACCAGATTCTGGGTCATCAAGTGGAAGACCATTAGCCATACCATAATAGTTAACATAGTTGGCTGTTGGCAAAGTAAGTACACCACCATCATTCATATCGGCATTACAAGCAAAGAACTGCTTACTCAAGCCCCAGTTTGTACCGTTGAAGTCGCCATAGTCAGGACCACGGAAGATCGCCTCTGTCACGGTACCGTCTACACTCTGACCTGGAACCTTACCATCTTGACCCATGGTATAGAAGTTATTGCTATACTCCTTAAAATTAAGCAGACCAAACTGAGTAGCACCACTTTCTACCAAAGCGAGCAATTCACCAAAAGCATCAGCTGCCTTCTGACAATACTCCTTATTATATGATGCATTACCCGTAACGGTCTTATTCATCAATGGGCTACCTGCATAAAGCAAGTCTTTGCCTAAATAAGCCAAAGCTGCAATCTTGGTAACACGCAACTGGTTTTTACCCTTACTGTTAGAACCTACCTTAGTATTATCCCAGTCAATAGGGAGCAGATCAGCAGCCTTGCGGAAATCTGCAGCAGCTTTATCAGCACACACATTATAAGCCAAACGTGGCTCATGGAATTCCTCATCAGCAGGCAAAACTCGATCGATATAAGGCATGCCGCCAAAGTATTTCATCAACTGGAAATGGAACCAGCCACGGAAGAAATAAAGCTGACCCAACAAGAGATTTTTCTCTTCTTCGGTACCTACAAAGTAGTCGATATTAGCCAAACCGAGGTTAGCTTTACGGATACCATACCAGCAACCAGGAACGAGAGAATGAGCAAAACGGTCACCATTCGTATCGAAAGATCTACGATCCATGAAACCACTCTGCCAACCATCATGGCTGCTCTGCCATCCCCAGAAGTCACCCTGGTCAATCTTATATACCATGTGGTAGTCGATACCTACATTCTGGATTTCATCTTCACCCCAGTTCCAAGAGTTTGTCCAGTAACCCTTCTCAAACTCAGGGATACAGTTATAAAGTTCTTCGGTAAATCCCTCAAAGTTAGTGAAGTCCTTGAAAGCTTCAGTCTCTGAGATATCACTATCTGGAGCTTTATCAAGATAGGATGTACAACTGGTCATACCTGCTGTTACAAGCAGAGAGCTGTACATGACAACGATATATTGGTTTAACTTTTTCATTATTCGTATTATTACAAGTTAATTTTAAGTCCCAGGTTGAAACGCTTAACTGTAGGATAAGCACCCTGAGAAGCAAGACCAGTACCTGCGTAGTTGCTTTCACGGTCATCTGGCATACGGCTCCATACCCAAAGGTTGTTACCGTTCAGATAGAGCTGAATACTAGTAAGACCCAAATTCTTTACCCATGGCTGGGTGAAGGTATAGCTGATCTGTGCGTTCTTAAGACGAACGAAACTACCATCGTAGTGGAAGCGTGTACCTTCGTAGAAACTTGGTGTAGAGTTCAGACGTGGCATTGGTGCATCAGCATCCTGATTGTACTTGGTCCAGAATGAACCTTCATCAAATACTGTATTCAGGTTCTTATTTAATGAGTTGAAACCTACATAACGACTAACATTGGTTACACCATAGAACTGTACGTAAACGTCGAAACCTTTCCAGGTCCAACCAATCATCGCATTATAAGTATTCTGTGGAGTACCTGTATAACCATAAGGTGCAGAGTCATTATCATCGATAACACCATCAGCATTATAGTCGAGTACATCATACTGACCTGGCATCTTCTGATTATCGTTGGTATTATACTGTGTAATACCGATAACATCGTCCCAAGTCTTGGCAAAGCCACTGGTAAGGTTAGCATGATCCTGTCCGATAGCAAAGCCCTGAGTCTTCTTGTATGCTGGATAGAGCTTAGGATCATCGTAACTAAGAACCTTATTGGTAGCATGAGTCATACTGAAGTTTCCGTAGACATGATGAGCACCAAAGTTCTTGTTTAGACGAAGTTCGATTTCATAACCAGTACAACGCACCTTACCCAAGTTAGCTGCAGGAGCACTTGCACCGAAGTAAGTTGGGATAGCACGTCTATCACCAGGAATCAATACGTCTTTACGATTATCAACGAAGAAGTCGATATTACCTGTAACCAAACCACCGAAGAAGCCATAATCGATACCAAAGTTTTGCTTCGTAGATTTCTCCCAATGAATATTAGGGTTACCGAGTTTAGCCTCTTTATATACCTGATAATGACTCTCTGTATCATCGATACTCAACTGAGCCTTACCATGACCAGGGTTACCGCCTTGGATTTGCCACTGTGTAGCATACAACCAGCGGCCGAGGTTTGCACCATCATCACCGACCTCACCATAGCTATAGCGGAATTTCAACATATCAACCACCTTGCGCAATGGCTTGAAGAATTTTTCCTCGCTAATGGTATAACCAGCAGCACCAGACTTGAAGAAATCAAAACGATAGTCAGGACCATATTGCTCTGAACCATTATAAGCTGCATTCAACTCCAAGAAATAACGGCTGTCATAATTATAGGTAGTACGGAAAGCCCAGTTTTCACGATAATGAGTAAACTCACTACCTACAGAACGCTCTGAACGCTCGAATACACCCATGGCAGACACATCGTGCTTGCCAAACTTGTTAGCATAAAACAACTGACCCTTATAATTCAGGTTACGCTGTGTTAACCAGTTGCTGACAGCACCACCCGCAGTAGTCCAAAGAATACCCTCCTGGAAATCGAAGTTGGTCAAACCATTCTGCTGTTCCTTATAAGATACAGCTCCTGTTTCTGGGTTAATCCACTTCATCTGAGCATTGTGATACAAGTCATTGATACCACGACCATCCTCCTGGAAAACGTTATCCCAAGCTATCTGTGCAGAGAAACGCAAGCCTTTCGTAATGAAACTCAAATCCTGATTCAAAGTGAAGTCTGTATTGATACGAGTAGTCGTATGCTTTTCCACACCAGAGAGAGCCAAGTTAAGAATAGAGTTAGGAGCACCCTGAGAATCGGCAGGATAATAACCCCAAGTACCATCGCTATAACGAGGCTGGAATGCATCGCGAGGAGCACTATAAGCAGCCTGCCATAACTGAGACTCACCGAAAGAACCTGTAGCTGTTCCCCAAGGACCCTTACGTACACCATGGCTACCAGAAAGATTCATCGCTAACTGAGTGGTCTTAGTCAACTTAAAATCGAGGTTACTACGAACATTGATACGGTTATAACCATAACCAGCCTGATAACCACGATTGTTATCCCACTCTCTAAAGAGGTCACCTTCATGCAAATAATCTACAGCTGCAAAATACTTAACATACTTAGTACCACCACTTACATTAATGTGTGGATTGTAAGCCATAGCAGTAGATTTAAACACTTCACTCTGCCAGTCTACATCTGGATAACGCTCAGGATCTACACCATTACGATAATTATCGATAAAATCGAGAGGAAGCACCTTGCCCCAAGATTCAGGCTTTAGACCCAATTCCTGCTGAGCAGCCTGATTACGAATAGTAAGCGCATCGGCACTATGGAGAGTACCAGGTAACTTTGAAGCAGTTTTAAGCGTCATGTTCATACCTACTTCAATCTTAGCTCTACCCTCTTGACCACGTTTAGTAGTAATAAGGATAACACCATTAGCACCACGCACACCGTAAACAGCGGTAGCAGAAGCATCCTTCAATACAGATACATTCTGTACAGAACTGATGTCCACGCTATTCATTGGTCGTTCGATACCATCTACCAAGACTAAAGGTTCTGAATTGTTCCAAGAAGAAACACCACGGATAACGATTTTTGGATCTTCTTCACCTGGCATACCTGTACTACTCATCGTTACTACACCAGGAAGGTTACCTGTCAAAGCAGCACCAATAGAGCTAACACCACCCGCACGCTCCAATGTCTTACCACTCGTCTGAGTAATAGAGCCGACAACAGAAGCTTTTTTCTGCTGGCCATAACCTACTACGATGACCTCATCCATAGTATGCTCATCGTCGTGCATTGTTAACTTGATGGTCTGACGACCTTTCAGTTCTACCTTTGCATTCTGCATACCTACGTAAGAGAATTCAAGCACTGCTTTAGGGTTAGGAACAGAAAGAACGAAGTTACCATCCATGTCGGTGACTGTTGCAATGTTAGTATGTCCCTTCATCATGACAGTAACACCAATCAACGGTTCACCTTTCGAATCAGACACGGAACCCTTCACTGTAGTCTGTTGTGCCATAACCTGTAAAGGTGCTGACACAAGAACTGCAGAGAAAAGAGTAGTCTGCAGAAGTCTGTTTACTTTCTTCATTCGATTATTAAGTTTAGGTTCATTTATTAAAACACATTAATAATTAGCGCAAAAATAGTATAATAAGGTTAAGTGTATTTTGTACTATGTTCCAAAGTGTTTGCATGACGTATTTTTGTGCAAAATATGTTAAATACTTTTGACTACGTTACATAAACTTTATCATATGTAACACTATTGATGGTAAAAAACACAATAACAGGTATGTGTGTCTGTGAAAAAAACATAGCTAATAATGGGTAAAGACATACACTTGAACTGACTAACATGATGTTATTACAATCTAAACACTATGTTTCCATCGTATAAACACTATGTTTTCACAGCATAAACACTATGTTTCTGCCAAGCGTTTTCAAATCGACCAAAAGTAAAGAGATAAATATGTTGATTATCTATCAGATATAACATGCCTCAAAATTTACATATCTGATACATTCTGGTATATCAACTCTAAATAAGCAAAAACACAGACGGTTCATATCAACTAAATTCAGAAAAAAAGGACGTCCCTAACTCATAAAAGAATCAGAGACGCCACCAATCGGTTTTAATATAAGATTTTCTAAGTTACCCTATTAATATAAACAAAACATATATATTTATCGCATATCATTTACGTTATAACAGAAATGCTTGAATTCAGCTTTACCGCCCTTGACCTTTGTGCCATAGTTGAATAAGGCAAAACGGGCACCCATAAAGAAGCGACGATAATCATAACCCATCTTGAAAGGTAGACCAATTGTCTTCCACGTCTTACCATCCAAACTATACTCAAATGTCGCAATATCCTTACCAGGTCGGAAATCTGCATTAATCTTCAACCATATGTTATCCTTAACAAATTCAAGTTGACCATGACTTTCTTCTTTATAATCCTGAATCTCCTTATCTTTTTGGCCCAACTGTACAGAAGTAGTTTTCTGACTCAAGCGATAACCCAAAGCCGTCTTTTCTATCTGAAGTAAAGCACCATCATCATTGAAGACAGCCAGACCGGCATAATCACCTTTCTTCAAATGCTTCACATCAACTTGCACAAATACACTACTCTTAGGACCCATAGTACGCTGACTTATGGTATTTGGTGCATCATAAATAGAATGAGCTATGCGAGCCACTTTGAGCGTAAGTTTACCATTACCAACCTTCCAGGCATGATCAATAGGGTTATGATTCCACTGCCACGCTTTGTTCAGCTCAGAACCTTCAAATTCATCTGAAGCATAAATGGTTTTAACAGCTTCACCAAGCACAGGCTTTACCATATAAGTAGGTACATGACCATTCTCATCGCCAAGCATTGGCCAACCATCTATCCATCGACATGGCATACATGTAAGTACACGCCCTACTCCACCACGATCCTGAAATATAATACCATACCAGTTACCATCAGCACCATCTACGATAGTACCCTGCCCTACGTATGGGAATCCGCCAAAAGAACTAAGTAGTATTGTTTTTTTCTCCAAAGGTCCATTCAGACTGTCCATACGATAGCATACCTGATGGCGAGCCTTACCAGCAGGCCAAGAAATCATGGTAAGATAATACTTGCCGTCATGCTTTACCATTCGACTTCCTTCAAGAAGTCCCGTTTCATCAGCTTCACGCTTAAAGAGAATACGATCTGTACCTGGAATAACACCACTTAAATCACTCTTCAATTCACAGATTTGACCGGTACCATAAACCACATATACACGATCATCATCATCGAAAAAAAGCGATGCATCATGGAAATGCTTCATACGACTCACCAGTTTCCATTCTCCTTCGGCCTTATCTGCACTATATATATAGGTATCACCACCAGGATTATCATTAGGAGCAAAGAGTGCATAGAATTTACCTTTATGATATTTCAGAGAAGTAGCCCATTGACCTCGACCATACACCGTACCTTTCTCCATATTATATTTTGGAGAATCAGTCAACTTATCAAAGATATAGCTTACGGTTTCCCAGTTTTGAAAATCTTTAGAACGCATCACAGGTGCACCTGGCATAAGATGCATCGTTGTGCTTACTAAATAATAGTATTCACCGACACGAATTACATCAGGATCAGGAACATCTGCCCATAGCATCGGATTCTTGACAACCACATCTTGACCCATCAGGTGAAGCATCTCATATGCGTACCGTTTACCTAACATACGATAACCGGCTGCATCAAAGTGTAGAGAATCACTTGCATTAGAACATCCTTCGGAAGAAATGACATGGGCTGTCGGAATAACTTCAGGCAGACGATTGATAATCGGATTCATCGAGATACATCGTCCTCCTCCATTAGCTCGTACCACCTCACCTACTAACAAAGGCACATCTTCTGCTTTTAGAGACAAGTCCTTCAAAAGATGATCATATACAGATTTTACCTTAACCGGCCAATCCTCCTGTCCACAATTACTTTCTCCTTGATGCAGAAGGATACCTTTAATTACACCCTGCTTTTGCGCTTTACGGGCCAGCGTAACGATACGCTGATAAGGATTATTATCATAAGCAGCAAGCATTGGTACCATCCAGTCGGGAGCCGTCTTGACATAATTCCCAATAGAATCAGTCATGTATGCTTCTATCTTACAACCTCCGATAGCAACATGAATAACACCTACCTTAATATTATTAGGAAGATATTTTACAAGAGTACGACCAAAATAATCAATAGGAGTCAAACCCGTATTCGGACGACACAACGGAGGGACTGCTACCGACCATTCCCCCATCTTGCGATTCATCGCAGGATTATCTACAGCTGCCATCATCTGAAAGCGAGAATCTATAGATAGCAAATCTTGAGGCTGAATTTTGGCATTACCCTCCATATTCGACTGGCCAAAACAGAGGTAAATATAAAAATTAGGATCAGCTTGTGCCATAGCCGATGAAGGTAATAGCCCCAAGGCTAACATAAGATACTTCAGAATACGGTTTTTATTTTTCATAATAACAAATCAAAAGATTGATAATCGCATGAGAACAAAAGATACATCTCATTAAACATTAACACTGCAAAGATAAGACTATTCTACGAAACTTATTTTGTATCATGTGTCTAATACTTTAGAATATTTTTTTGAAGTAACAAAAACTTTGTATTACGTTACATAAGCGCAGAAAAACGGCAAAAAATGGTACTTTCTCGAAAATAAAGCTTATATTTGCAACATAAATGAACCTCATGAGTAAAAGGACTTAAAAAAAACCTAACTAACATGAAATACCTAGTATCAACTATACTGCTCTGGATGAGCTTGTCGCTCCATGCCCAAGTTGGACGAATTTTCACAACAGACGATATGTTATGTAATAGTTACGTGAATGAGATATTTCAGGATCGCGACGGATTTATTTGGATTGCTACCCGTAATGGTTTGATGCGTTACGACGGATACCAATTTAAAACTTTCAAAAAAGGTATTAACGATAGTGGTATAGAAAGTAACTATATCAACTGTATCGATCAAGATCGAGAAGGCAATCTTTATATCGGTGGTAACACTACCGTACAACGCTATAAAGATGGCAAATTCATAACCTATGAACTCTACGATCGCTTTGGTAAGCCGATACATACATACTTTACAGATATTTTACAACTCAGCAACGGTAAAGTTATCGCTGCTTCTTCAGGCTTTGGCATTATGCAATTGCTTGACAATGATAAAGCTGAAATTATCAATCACGACAAAAGACTGAATTATCCCCTCCACTTTGCTGAAGATAATCAGAAAAACCTCTGGGTAGCTACAACTACAAATGGGCTCTTTGTTATTCGAAATAACCAAATAAAACAACAATATTTTAAGTCTTCTAACCAGAGATCGGCCCTGAGCGATGTCATATGCGACAAATTGGGCAATGTCTGGGTTTCACTTCATGATCAAGGCTTATGGCTAAAAAGACCAAATGAGCATGATTTCCATCAGGTAAAGGCTGTAGGTAATCTGCCAATATCCGACCTGAATGTGAACCAAAAGGGTGAAATCTTCATCGGTACCGATGGTGCCGGAGTCTATATCTATCAGCCTAAACACGATTTACTCTTATCGAATCCCTATTATTGTAAAGATATCTATCTAAACCAAACTAAAGTATACTCTATCCTAGAAGATCATAACCATAATATCTGGCTCGGTCTTTTCCAGAAAGGTGTATTTATGTCGCCTTGCCGTCCCAACGAATTCTGCTATATGGGTCAGAAACTTGGTCCTAAAAATGTTATCGGTTTCAACTGTATAAGCGCTATACTTGTAGATAGCAAACACCACGTATGGGTAGGGACAGATAAGGATCATCTATACCAACTCGATTCACAGATGCATCTTATCAAGCATTACACCAATGTGCCAGGCACTATCATTATCATGCATGAAGATGCGAAACATCGTATCTGGATTGGTAGTTATCAACAAGGATTGGGCTATATCGACGAAGGTGGCATCTGGCATGCTGTCAACCTAAATATTGGTGATAATATCAGCATTTTCGGCTTAGATAGCGATCAAGAAGGTAATATATGGATAGGGACAAGCGGACAGGGACTAATATGCTACAACCCTGACACTAAGCTGAAAAAACAATTCAAATCAAACATTAGAGCTAAGGAAAATAAACAGCTCAACTGTCTGATAAATGATTATATCAGTGGTCTGGCTGTATCACATAATAACCAATATGTATATATAGCTACCTCTACTGGTTTGGCTATATACGACAAAAAGAAGAAAAGTTGGACTTCTGCCTTAGGTACCAACTGTCCTGATTATGACATTTTCTCTCGCTTTATACGCGAAGACAAAGACGGAAATGTATACATGGGTACTAATGTAGGTCTATATATCTATAATCTGAAAACTCGTAAGAAAAAAGTACTTACCATCGACGATGGACTCCCTGATAATGGTGTAGCCAGCATGGAACAAGACCATCATGGCAACTTATGGATAACCACCGACCATGGCCTCTGTTGTATGCATCCGAAGACTGGCAAAACCAAATACTATTACTCTGATAAAGTACTGCAAGGCAACGAGTTCTCTAACCAGGCATCATATATCACACCTGATCGTAAGACCATCTATCTTGGTGGTTCAGGCGGAGTTACCTGGTTTCATGTAGATAGTATTAAGCAACAACCATGGAATGCTACGATCAAGGTTTCTACCATCTCTATCGGTAACAACGAGCAAAGCGTGAATCCTGATGACACGGAATTTGAATTTAACTACGAAGACAATTCTTTCGCCATTCACCTATCCACTCTCACCTACGATGAACCAGATAACATTGTATATCTCTACAGTATCAACAACGAAGATTGGGTAGAATTAAGCCATGGTAGCAATGAACTCGCCTTTAATCATCTTTCTCCAGGAACTTATCATATCCGTGTGAAAGCTTGTCTTAACGACAAATCTACACCGATTCGAGAATTTACCATCGAGGTAAATGCCCCTTGGTATCGCAGTAACTGGGCCTATTTCGGTTATCTGATCATTCTACTCTGTCTCTTGAAAGTATATCACAAGTACCGTCAACGTAAACTACATGAGGAGAAACTTATCGAAGAAAACAAGCATCAAGAAGAACTTAACGAGTCTCGCCTCAAGAGTTTTATTAATATCAGTCACGATATACGAACTCCTATGACGCTGATTATCAGTCCTCTGCAACAATTATTACAGAGTGATACTGACCCATCACGCCATGCTACTTATCGCACTATTCAAAAAAATGCGGTACGTATTCTCCATCTAATTAACCAGATTATGGACTTACGTAAAATTGACCGCGGACTCATGGCTATGAATATGCGCAAAACGGATATGGTGAAGTTTATCTCTGATGTATATGCGCTCTTTATCGAACAAGCTAAGATGCAGAATATCGACTTTAGTTTTGAGCACGATTCAGAACAGCTATATATGTGGATAGACCGCAACAATTTTGATAAGGTTTTGGTTAATATCATCTCAAATGCCTTTAAATATACCTATGCTGGCGGTAAGATTGAAATCAGACTTACCCACAACGATAAGGAGGCAGAGATTGCCTTCTATGACAATGGTGAACGAATTCCTGATGATCAGATTAAACATATCTTCGATCGCTTCTACCAGGCTAATGTAAAAAGCAATGACCGCAAGATTGGTACAGGTATAGGTCTCGATCTTACCCGATCACTCGTAGAATTGCATTATGGAACCATCAGTGTTCATAACAATGCAGACGGCAAAGGATGCGAATTTAACATCACGTTGCCACTTGGCAAAGAACATTTGAGCGAAGCTGAACTGATTAATGATACTCAAGATACAGAAAGCGAAACGTATGAAAGCGCAGAAGTTTTAGAGAATACCGATAATATAAATACGATTTGGGATATTCCTGCAATACAAGTAGCCGTTCATGCCAACAAAATGGACGATGATAGCAATGTCATTCTGCCAACCAGCAACTCCACAACTGATACAAACGCTTCTGCAAATGAAAAATCAAATACGACAAAACCTATCGAATCGGACAACAATACTGAACAAGAAAATGAAGTACAGAAAATATCGATATTTGTCGTCGAAGATGATTTTGAAATCGCTACTTATCTGAAAGAACAGTTTCGCAGGGAATTTGATGTAAGCACTTTTGCCAACGGAAAAGATGCACTTTCTGCAGCTATTCGTCAGCAGCCTCAACTTATCATCAGTGATGTCATGATGCCTGTAATGGATGGTATTACCCTCTGCAAACGTCTGCGTGATAATACCAATACGAATGCAATCCCTATCATTCTGCTTACTGCCAAGAATAGCGATGAAGATAAATTGAAGGGTATCGATACTGGTGCTGATGCCTACATGGTAAAACCTTTTAATATCGACTTGTTAAAGAGTCAAGTTTTCAACCTGATTCGTCAGCGTCGTACTCTCATGAACAAACTGGGCGGACAAGAGACTCAAGAAGGAAAACTAAAACAGTTAAAGCTCAACTCTGCCGATGATCGTCTCATAGAGATGATTGTCGAGGAAATTAACAAGAACCTTACTAACAGTGACTTGAATGTTGATATGCTGGCCGAAAAAGTAGGTTTAAGTCGAGTTCATCTCTATCGCAAGATGAAAGAACTCACTAACCAAACTCCACACGGATTTATCCGCAATACACGTATCCGTCAGGCTGCTAGACTTCTAAGAGAACCTGGCCATAACGTAACTGAAGTGATGTATGCCTGCGGATTCAGTAATTTGGCGTCATTCTCTACTATGTTCAAGAGTATGTACGGTATGAGTCCTAGAGACTATATCCGAGAACATCAGAAATAAAGAATAAACAGGGAAAAAATAATGGGGGACTCCGTGAAGAGTCCCCCATTTTACGCTCATATTCGCACGCTTGCGTTTATATTATTATTAAAGATTTGCTTATTATATTTTAGGTTTCAAAAAACTTTCAGGAAGAAATATGAATCTTTATTTTACTGTCTTGATATGACCTTCAGCGTCATATTCCAACTCAGCTACCTTCAATGAACGTAACCAAGTAGTGTCGTTAGAAGGTACACAGTCGTGATGGAAAAGATACCACTTGCCTTTATATTCTACAATAGAATGATGAGTAGTCCAACCTACAACTGGTTCAAGAATAACACCCTGGTAAGTAAATGGACCATAAGGATTATCGCCTATAGCGTAGCAGAGTAAATGTGTATCTCCAGTACTATAACTAAAATAATACTTTCCATTATATTTGTGCATCCATGAAGCCTCGAAGAAACGGTGAGGATCGTCTGCTGGTAAAGGTTTACCTGTCTCGTCTACGATAACGACAGCACGTGGAGCCTCAGCAAACTGCTTAACATCACCGGTCATACGAGCAACTCTAGAAGGAAGTGGATCTTCCTTACCCTCAGGCAAGTGTTCAGCCTTTAGCATCTTATTATCCTTGTACCATTGGAGCTGACCACCCCAGATACCACCAAAATACACATAAATTTCACCATCATCATCCTTGAAAGCGCATGGGTCGATACTATACGAACCACGAATAGGATCTGCTTCTGGCACAAATGGTCCCTCAGGTTTATCGGCTACTGCCACACCAAGATGAAACACACCGGTATAATCCTTGGCACTATAGATAAGATAGTATTTACCATCTTTTTCAACACAGTCATTATCCCACAACTGCTTCTCTACCCATGGGATATCCTCGATACCAAACTGTTTACCACAGTCCTTGGCATCCTGTTCCATTGGATCACCATCAATACAGAGTACATGATAGTCTTTCATCTGGAAATGACCACCATCATCATCAAAACACTCACCACTATCATAGTCGTGACTAGGATAGATATAGAGTTTACCATCAAACACGTTGGCAGCAGGGTCTGCCATATAATCACTTGGGAATACGTATTTTGCCTTCATTTACTTATAAATATTTAGAATTAACAAATCGGAATGCTCTTTGAGTATAGCAATATCACCCTATTCAAAGAGCAACCATGCTTTACTCATAAAGTTTGATAATTTCTTTAACCACAGGTTTTACCTTGTAGTTGCGGTCGATAAGCAGACCATAGTTGGTACGACCAGGCACAGGCCAACCATTCAGCCAGCTGCTTCCGTCGTCCACACCCCAAAGCGTTACACGCTTAATATGATCTACATACTTACGATAAATCTTAAAGAATGACAGATACTGCTGATCGAAAGTCTTCTGAGCAGCTTTAGTCAACCCATTTACATATGGATTAAGTTCCTTATTGTACTTATAGTTCTGGCTAATCTCTGCACCACCAAAGCTCTTAGGATTAGGTAGCATATTGACATCGAGTTCTGTAAACTGAACATCTACACCTGCAGCAATGAAAGCCTTGATAGAATTTTCATAATCCTCAAGATTAGGATAGTTAAAACCGTTATGGCTCTGCATACCTACAGCATCAATACGACATCCTGCAGCTTTCAACTCCTTAACCAGTTTAACTACAGCATTACGCTTAGCAGGAATAGACATCGAATAGTCATTATAATACAATTCTGCATCAGGATCTGCCTGATGAGCAAAAATAAATGCAAGCTTGATAAAATCAGGACCAATGATCTTATAATAAGGAGACTGACGATATTCACCATTATCAAGGATAGCCTCGTTAACGACATCCCAACCCTTGATTTTACCTTTATATCGCTTAACGACATTAGTAATGTGATGATACATACGGTCGATGAGCACCTCACGGGTAACTTCTTTACCTTCCTTATCGGTAAACATCCATTTTGGAGCCTGTGAGTGCCAAACCAAACAGTGGCCATGAACTGTCATCTTATGCTGTTCCGCAAATTTAACCAACTGGTCAGCATCATGCCAATCATAATAATCCTCTTCTGGATGAATAATCTCACCTTTCATACAATTTTCAGCGACAACCGAATTAAAATTATCAGTTATAGCATGAACGATTTTGGGATCGTGTGTCCAAATCTGATGACTATTAAGTGCTGTTCCGACCAAGAAGTATTTACCTAAGACATCCTTCATCGTAGGCTGATTTTGAGCAACTGCTGCTATTGGCAGCAACATAAGGCCAAGGCAAAATTGTGTTAGCTTTCTCATTTTTTCTACTATTATTAATTTATGTATATATAGATTAGTTTTGCTGATTTTTCATTTCTATCGCCCTATTGATTTCGTCTATCTTCTCATCTGTCAGTTCATACTTTGAAATGATAAACATGGCCAAAAGAAGTAGGGCTGCAGGGATAACACATACCAACCAGAGAATACCCTCTTGAGCTAACGGCGTTTGGTTAATACTATCCTTATTATAATGTACATAGTTGAGTACAAAAGGAGCGACCACACTACCGATGGTCATACCTGCTTTGAAGAAAAGACCGGTAAGTGCATTGACGATACCAGCGATACGCTTGCCACTAGTATATTCTCCAAACGAAATAACCTCAGGAACCAAAGCCCACATATACCCCGTAGCAACAATAACACCCGTACTCTTGATAAATTGGGCAATATAGATAAGAATCATACTTGGATGATCCATCTTGGCTACAAAATAAAGGATAGCCATACCAACAATGGCAACACCAAGAAAAGCATAAAACATATTTTTCTTTCCAATAGCACGCTTAATAGCTGGCACTAATGGCATAAAAATAAATGCTGGAATAGAACCCAGGCCCATAAAAGTAGACAATTGGGCTGGAGTGCCATGCAGATTACTATTCATGAAGTATGCACCTGCTGCATTGCCAATACTCATCATAGAGAAGGCTGTGATAAAGAAAAAGGCGATAACACGAAGTGGACGGTTGCGTACGAACTCAGTTACTAAATCGCTCACCTTAACATCTTCACTATCTTTAGCATCCATCACCACACGTTCCTTACACTGTGAGAAACAGAAGAAAAGCAACAAAAGACCCACCACACCATATATCGACATCGTAATAAGCCATGCATGTGGATCTTTTGGCAATGCATCACCCTCTGAAACAGCAAAGAACGCAATGAGCAATGGTAGACCAGAACCTACAGCCAAGCCGCCACAGTTAGCCATAAACATACGAACAGATGTAAGTACTGTTATCTCATTCGTATCACGAGTAAGCGATGAATTGAGTGCACCATAAGGTACATTAATAAAGGTATATAATAAGGTCATACCAATATACGTAAAATACGCATAAAGTAGTGACGGTGCAAAACCATCATAGAAACAAAGGATAGAGAAGCCCGTCAACGGGATACCCACAAACACAAGGTAGGCACGATATTTACCTAGCTTAGGATTACTTTTATCCACAAGAGTACCTACTACAGGATCCCAGATTACATTAGCAATATTACCGATTAAAAACATAAGGCTCACGTCAGTAGCATCAAGTCCATAGATATCGGTATAGAAGAACAGAAGATACATACAGGTTACCTGAAAGATCAAATTCTGTGCTAAGTCGCCCGATCCGAAACCGATGCGCTGGAGCCAATTCAAATGGTAAAAACCATTCATTTCGCTTGGGTTATTCATGATTATTTGTTTTTAAGATTTTTAAAAAAAGATGCTGCAAATTCTCCCATAACACGATATCCTTCAGGATTCAAATGAAGTCCGTCTTCAGAATAAGCAGGCAGCAACTGCTGTTCATCCTTCGGATCACGTACAGCCTTATCGAAATCGATAACACCATCAAAGACATCAGTCTGACGAATCCATGCATTTACTGTTTGGCGGATAGCCTCATGCCACAGTGAATACCAGCCGTTACCTTTAGTAGGAGTAATCGTTGCTCCATATACCTTAAGTCCCTTTGCCTTAGCACGCGAGGCAAGCACTCGATAAGAAGCAATAAGCGTATCAGCAACATGTTCGTAATTTTTGTTACTTATACCTATATCATTAGTACCTTCAAAGATAACCACGCTACTGATACCCTGCTGAGAAAGAATATCTCGGTCGAATCGTTTCAATGCAGGTTCACTTATACCATATTCTACGACACAGTTACCGCCAATACCGAGATTGAGTACACCTGTTTCACCATTCAATGCCTCGGCCATTCTATCGGGCCAACGGTTCTGGGCATTAGTTGTTGTACCACGTCCATCGGTAATACTATTACCCAAGATAGCAATAGCATCCTGCTTATCACTCTTTGTTTCAAGTGTTGCCATGGTATACCAATGGTCAAGTTTCTCCTCTGTCTTAAAAGTCTGTTTTGGAGAAACCATACCCTGAGCGATATAAGAAGTTGTTCGAGACCCACGATGTGAAGTCATATGTTCAGGCACCTGATTGCCGTAACATATGGTTACCGCAACTCTAGAGAGTTTAGGAATATTCATCTTAAAGGCATCAGTATAAAGGGCTTTACCCTTTTCAATAGTAAAGTTGTGTTTTCCTTTCACTCGAAGCACAACACTCGTGTTTTTCTGAATAGCCGAGGAGTCATCAACCAGGGACAGATAAATTTGGCGAATTTCGACAGGAACTTCACTAAACTCGTTAGAGAGTTTCATACGAAATGTATTACCTGCTATCGAAGTACGGATAACCTGTCGAATGGTACGATTGGCCAAAGATGTTTTTGGCAGGTCATTTCCCCCAGCCCATTCACTGGCAGAAGCCCACGTGCCCACCCAACTTGTATTTTGCGCTATAGCTGGACAGGCACAGGCTAAGAATAACAACTTAACTAATAATTTACGTGTATTCATTTTGTTTAGGTTTTTTCGTCATTGGCGTCATCATATGATAACACTTGTAATTATTTATCGATGCAAAAATAAGTATTTCTCAACAAAAATCATTTGCGATACGTTTCTATTGCTTTATCATTTGTTTCATTGATACCTTGAAAAGGTGTAAAAGAAACGTTTTGCAAAGTTTTAGATACAAATAACAAAATATCGCTATATACAGATAACCTAAAATTTACAAAATTATCCCTACCTTTGCACTATCACTTTAAACAATCTAAAATGAAAAAGACATTAGTTCTTATTATTACCTTGATATTATGTCTTGGTGCCTCGGCAGAAGATGGTCATCAACTCTGGCTACGCTATCAGCAGACACATGCACAAGTGAACGCTCCCCAAGGTGGAGAAATACTGAATACAGCTTGTCGTGAACTGCGAAATTACTGGCTAGGTCAAGCGATAAATCTGCAATTGGTTAGCCAGAATATTGTCGCTCCTGAAGGATATGCCTTCGATGGAAAGACCTTGAAAGCCTCAACAGAGTCTGGTCTACTCTATGGTGCCTATGCCTTGTTGCGCGAGCAAACTGTGCGAGGTACGGCTAAGGGTATAATACTGAAGAGTACACCTAAAAGTAAGTATCGTATACTTAACCACTGGGATAATCTCGACGGAAGTATCGAACGAGGTTATGCAGGAAAGAGTATTTTTTGGAATTCTCCTGTCAAAGGTGAGGCATATGATACACGTCTAAAAGAATATGCTCGCGCCAATGCTTCGGTAGGTATCAACGGCACTGTACTCGATAATGTAAACGCATCACCTAAAATGCTTACACATACCTATCTCGACAGTGTAGCACACATTGCCAATATACTTCGTCCTTATGGTTTACGCGTATACCTATCGGTCAATTTTGGTACTCCAAAAGCACTCGGTGCTACCAATACTGCAGACCCACTCAATAAACGTGTGATAAGTTGGTGGAACAAGAAGGCTAAAGAAATCTATAAATTAATACCAGACTTTGGAGGATTCTGCGTAAAGGCTAATTCAGAAGGTCAACCTGGACCATTCGACTATGGCCGCACTCATGCACAGGGTGCCAATATGCTTGCCGATGCACTGAAACCTTATGGTGGACTTGTATTCTGGCGTAGTTTTGTATATGGATCTAAACATAAAGGTGAAGACCGTGTAAAACAAGCCGTCAGCGAGTTTGCAGATCTCGACGGTACTTTCAGAGAAAACGTTATATTACAAAGCAAAAATGGTCCGCTTGATTTTCAACCGCGTGAACCTTATGCTCCCATCTTCGACCATATGCATCGTACAACACAGGCCGTCGAACTACAGATTACACAGGAATACTTAGGTCACGATAAGCATTTGGTATATCTTGCTCCTATGTGGCAAGAGTTTTTCTCTTTTGTTTCAGTAAACAGATTGAAAGGTGTAGTCGGTGTGGCCAATATCGGTGATCATATTAACTGGTGTGGTCATCCATTCGCCCAAAGTAACTGGTATGCCTTCGGCCGACTCGCTTGGGATGCATCACTCAATTCTAAAACTATTGGCGAAGAATGGCTGATACAGACTTATACTGACAAATATCAGTTTGTCGCCCCTGTACTAGATATGATGCTTAGCTCTCGCGAGGCATGTGTAGACTATATGGAACCATTAGGTCTGCATCATATCATGGCCTTCGACCATCACTATGGTCCGGAGCCAGACGGATTTATCGCTAGTTATCCTATCGAATGGTGCCCGGTATACTATCATAAGGCTGATGCTCATGGCTTAGGCTTCGAACGAAGCAGCAAGGGCACCAATGCCACTGCCCAATATCCTGAACCTTATCGTTCACTGTACGACAATCTCGCTACCTGTCCACCAGAATATTTATTATGGTTCCACCATGTAGCTTGGAACTATCGTATGCCGAGTGGACGTACCATGTGGCAGGAGCTCAATGCACATTATAATAAAGGTGTAAAAACTGTACAGAATTACGAAAACTTGTGGCAACAGATGAAGCCTTACATCGACGAAGCTAGATGGCAGCACACCGCTAATCTACTCCACCTGCAAGAACAAAATGCAGAACTTTGGCGAAATACCTGTTTAAAGTACTTCGCAACCTTCTCTAAAATGCCTATAGAATAAAGGAATTTAAAAGAATAAAGCCATTTAAAAGTGTGATAAGAGGAACAGGAATTTCTTGAGAAGCAAGAGACTGAAATTCATAATCGTACATATTGTTGATACTGTCCCTGAATTTGTAGTCTCCAGTATCCAAAGATTTTCCTGTTTCTGTGCATTGCTATCAAATGGTATCACCCGTTTGATACTATTCATTAGTTAGCTCTTCTAATATCTTATTCATATATCATCTCACCTTCAGAAAGCCATACCATCCATCATTTTCTATCGAGCTACAACCTCGTAGTCGGCATCCAAATAAAGAACTTGATAAAATTGAGTAAACATATAGAGATAGATACCTTACCCATGCGCTTTCATAAATCTTTCACACGATCATAAAGCAAACCTATCTATGAACTATCCTGTATAAGCATAGCCATTCTTATATTACAAAAAAAATGCCCGGAATCACTTCCGAGCATTTTGTTATCTTGTGATTTATTAATTCAAAGTAAATGCGAAGTTTCGCATGCTTTGTTATCCTTTGTCGCTACAAATTGTAATCACAATCTTTAAACCTAATAATAACCTAATAACTAAAAACCTAAACAATCTAATAACCTAATAACTTATTTTTGATGTTGCAAAGATACGGCAACTTTTTATATTCCACAACTTTTTTACTTTAAAATGCTGTTTTTCAGCTCAATTCTTGATTTTAATCAAGAAAATGTGTGCGTACACACCTAATATGAACCGTCTTTTAAGACCCCTTAACATTTGTAACCCTATCACCTTTAATTTATAAAAACCTCATAAATAAGGATTGTAGTATACCCAAGAAAGTTGTAAATTTGCAGTCGTATTTGGAGTTGTATGCTAGGACATCAACTCATCATCACTATTCATACAAAAACAGGTAAAAGATTAAATAGATAATGATACCAGCAAATAAATATAACGTATCTGTGCCTCGTTATACAAGCTACCCACCAGCCAACTATTTTGAGCCGATGGACAGTACCAGCTATCTGAAGGCAATAGAAGATTCAAATCAAGTAGGCAGTAAAAAACTGTCTTTTTATTTTCATTTTCCATTTTGTCGTAGACTATGTCATTATTGTGGATGCAATTCATATATGATGCCACAAGACAAAAGTCAAGTAGCTCGCTATGTCGATGCCTTGCATCATGAGATAGATCTTGTTGCTAAACATCTAGACCCTACCCGCCCTATCAGTCAGATTCATTATGGCGGTGGTAGTCCTTCGGTGCTACCGACTAGCATATTACAGGAACTTAACGAGCACATACTATCGCTCTTTCCAAAAATAGAAAAACCCGAGATTGCTATCGAATGTCATCCTGGTTATCTCTCTGCAGCAGACTGGGAAGCTTTGTGCAACAGTCACTTTACCCGATTCAGTATCGGAGTACAGGATACAGACGAAAAGGTACTCAAAGCTGTAGGTCGTACACCGTCACAGATGCCGATACCTGAGATTGTATCGATATTACATGCACATGGTGCAACAGTTAATACAGACTTTCTCTATGGTCTTCCTTATCAGACACCTGATACGTTTGTACAAGACATACAGAAGACCATCGAAGTTCGCCCTGAACGTTTGGTAACATTTAGCTATGGTCATGTGCCATGGGTCTTCAAACGCCAACAAGTTCTCGAGAAGATAGGCTTACCGCAACCTGAAGTAAAACAACAGATGTACGACAAGGCTGCCCAAATGTTGCATGAAGCGGGGTATCAAAGTATCGGGTTAGATCACTTTGTTCTACCTGAAGACGAGCTCTATCAAGCACTGCAAAACGGTCAGCTATACCGCAATTTCCAAGGTTACTGTACTCGTCGTACCACAGGACAGGTATACGCATTCGGTGTAACCGGTATCAGTCAGCTCGACTCTTTCTATGCACAGAATACCAAAAGCATAGAAGAATATCTCGTAGCAACCGAAAACGACACGTTGTCTACAGCTAAGGGCTATCAGCTTACACCAGAACAGCGCATCGTAAAAGAGGTTATCGAGCGACTGATGTGTAACTATCGCTTACAATGGGCTCATATAGCCAAAGATCTCGGTATTACTATTGAACAGGTTAAAGCAGCTCTGCACTATGATGCCGACCAACTGCAAGAGATGGCAGATGACGGTATCATGAACTTGACCCATGAGGGTATTACTATGACTACCGAAGGGCATCCATTTGTACGTAACGTGGCCGCTGCTCTTGATCCACTCATGGTACACACTGACAAAAAATTTTCGAAACCAATTTAAATGATGACAACCCAATACGATGTAATTATCATAGGTGCCGGAATAACTGGCATGACCTGTGCCTACCAGCTAACACGTAAACATAAAAATGTGTTGGTGCTCGAACGTGAAAACCGTGTAGGTGGACAGATACACAGCTGGCAAATAGATGGATTCACTTTTGAAAGCGGACCAAATACGGGCGTAATAAAATATCCGGAAGTAGCAGAACTCTTTGAACAGTTAGGCGAAAGCTGCACGCTGGAAACAGCTAAAGAATCGAGTAAGCGAAGACTCATCTGGAAAGGCAAACGATTTCATGAGTTGCCTAACACACTATTCGGAGCATTAGCAACTCCGCTCTTTACCTGGTACGATAAGTTTCGCATTTTAGGTGAACCCTGGCGCAAAAAAGGTACTGATCCAAACGAATCAGTAGGTGCCATGGCTGAACGTAGATTAGGAAAATCGTATGTCGATTATGCAGTAGATCCATTTATGTCGGGAGTATATGCGGGTAATCCATATCAGTTACCTGCCCGTTTGGCTCTGCCTAAATTATGGCAATTGGAACAAGACTATGGTTCATGGATTCGTGGTTCTATCGCTAAAGCAAAAATGCATAAAAGTGAACGCGATAAAAAAGCTACGAAGAAGGTCTTCTCTGCTCATGGTGGTTTCAGCCGACTGATAGAAGCAGAAGCTAAAGCTATAGGTGAAGAGCATATTCAAACTAGTGCACATAATATCATGGTAACCCCTGAGGGTGACTTGTGGCAAGCTACCTATACTATAGAAGGACAGGAACATACCGTTATCGCTAATCAAGTAGTAACAACTTGTGGAGCCTATTCTTTACCATCTGTTCTGCCTTTTATCGATGAACAAACCATTCACGATATTAGCGACCTCTACTATGCTCCTGTTGTACAAATAGGTGTCGGTCTTCGCAATACAGATGGTAATGACTGGCCTGCCTTCGGTGGATTAGTTCCTTCTATAGAACATCAAGATATTTTAGGCATTCTCTTCCCTTCTGCCTGCTTTACCAATAGAAGTCCGGAAGAAGGCGCAACTATGGCTTACTTCATAGGTGGAGCTCGCCATCCGGAAATGGTAGAAAAGAGCGATGAAGAACTCATCCACATCGTAAACTACGGTTTGCATACCATGTTGAAATATCCTAAAGATAAAAAGGCTGATGTTATTCGAATCTTCCGTCATAAACAGGCGATACCACAATATAGTACATCTACAGACAAACGCTTACGTGCTATCATTAGCACTCAAGAATCTTATCCCGGCCTCACCATTGCTGGTAATCTACGTGATGGCATCGGCATAGGTGATCGCATCAAACAGGCTTTCGATGTCAGTAAAAATATTGAATAAATAAGTAATAAATAGGTTGGCTCCAATTATAGGACCAACCTTTTTTATGGGAAATTCTATATTACTCTAATACTGTATCTTAGAAATTTCACCGCATGACTACATGCTGTGAAATTATAAAGATGGTAGCGTCATCATCAACTTTTTGTTCCGATTGATAGGACAATAATCTGATCAAAAAAAGTCTATCAACGACTATTAATACATAATATAAAGTTTTTGAAACATAAAGCAAAGTCGTCAGAACATATTTTACGTATATTTGCCACTGGAAAGAAATTCTAACAACCTAACCTATTATGAAACTATTCACAAAATACGCTGTTGTGGCAATATTAACTTTACCCTCTACAGCTACGTACTCACTCATCTGCGCTGCTGAAAAGTCTGCTCAAAATACCCATACTACAAGCAGAACATCGGACAAGACTTCAACTCTATTACCTTATCAGAATCCAAATCTTTCAGCCTACGAAAGAGCCATAGATCTCTGCCATAGACTTACCTTAGAAGAAAAGGCATTACTTATGCAGGATGAATCACCTGCAATACCAAGACTTGGCATTAAAAAATTTTTCTGGTGGAGCGAAGCATTACATGGTGCTGCCAATATGGGCAATGTAACCAATTTTCCAGAACCCATAGCTATGGCCTCATCCTTTAATCCCACTTTGCTCAAATCTGTTTTTTCTGCTGCAAGCGATGAGATGCGTGCACAATATCATCATCGTATGGATAATGGTGGAGAAGATGAAAAATTTCATAGCCTCTCTGTTTGGACACCAAACGTAAATATCTTTAGAGACCCGAGATGGGGACGTGGACAAGAGACATACGGTGAGGACCCTTATCTCACTTCGGTTATGGGATGTGCCGTAGTCGAAGGGTTGCAGGGACCTGAAAGCAGTAAATATCGAAAACTGTGGGCCTGTGCCAAGCACTTTGCCGTACATAGTGGCCCAGAATCTACTCGCCATACAGCCAACCTAAATAACATCTCGCCACGCGATCTCTATGAAACCTATCTACCTGCTTTCAAGTCCACAGTACAGGATGGTCATGTGCGTGAGGTAATGTGTGCCTATCAGCGTCTCGATGACGAACCATGCTGTAGTAATAATCGTTTGCTACAACAAATTCTCCGCGAAGAATGGGGTTTCAAATATCTCGTCGTAAGCGACTGCGGTGCAGTAAGTGATATTTGGCAGAGTCATAAGACATCAAGTGATGCTGTACATGCTTCACGACAAGCTACACTTGCAGGTACAGATGTGGAATGTGGCTATGGCTATACCTATGCAAAAATACCTGAAGCGGTAAAACGAGGCCTTCTCACAGAAGAAGAAATCGACAAACATGTCATAAGACTACTTGAAGGACGTTTCGATTTAGGCGAAATGGATGATTCTAAACTTGTGGAATGGAGTAAGATACCTTATTCCATCATGTCATGCAAAGCTCATGCACAACTGGCTCTCGACATGGCACGACAGAGTATTGTATTACTTCAGAACAAGGGAAATATCTTGCCATTACAACTCAAAAAAAATGAACGTATCGCCGTTATTGGTCCAAATGCAGATAATAAACCGATGATGTGGGGCAACTATAATGGTACACCTAACCATACAGTATCGATTCTCGAAGGTATTCGCAAGCAATATAAAAATGTAGTATATCTTCCTGCCTGCGACTTAACAGATAAAATGGTCGTTAAACCACTGTTCAATCAATGTAAAGTAGCAAATAAGACCGGTTTGAAGGGTACTTTTTGGAATAATACTAAGATGAGTGGCAAACCTGTAACCACTCAGTATTATAATGCCCCTTTGGCTGTAACGACAGCAGGTATGCACAATTTTGCCCCAGGTGTAAAAGTAGAAGACTTTTCTGCAAAATACGAAACTACTTTCACTCCTCAAAAAAGTGGTGAAGTCGTCATCAACGTAGAAGGTTGCGGAGATTTCGCTCTCTATGTTAATGGCAAAGAAATGCAAAAATTCCATACTTGGCGTACTACACCTACCCGCACACCGCTACAGGTAAAAAGTGGCGAACAGTATTTGATAGAGGTACGTTTTACCTACGTAAAAACTTGGGGGGCTAATCTTAAGATTAATATCGGTGAAGAACATCCTGTCGATTATGCTGCTAATATCGCTCAACTCAAGGGTATAGATAAGGTCATCTTTGTGGGTGGTATTGCTCCTTCACTGGAAGGTGAAGAGATGCCGGTGAATATTCCTGGATTTAAAGGTGGAGATCGCACTGATATTGAAATGCCACAAGTTCAGAGAGACTTTATCAAAGCTTTAGCTGAAGCAGGTAAACAGATTATTTTAGTAAACTGCTCTGGTTCTGCTATCGCTCTAACACCTGAAGCACAACGTTGTCAGGCTATTATTCAGGCGTGGTATCCTGGGCAAGAAGGAGGTACGGCTGTTGCCGATATACTTATGGGTAAGGTAAATCCTATGGGAAAACTACCGGTAACCTTCTATAAGAGTACCCAACAGTTACCTGATTTTGAGGATTATTCCATGAAGAACCGTACATATCGGTATTTTGAAGATGCTCTCTATCCCTTCGGATATGGTTTGAGCTATACTTCGTTCGAAATAGGAACAGCTAAACTGCAAACACTTACGAACAATAGCATAACTCTTCAGATTCCGGTAACCAATACGGGTAAACGGGAGGGCACAGAACTAGTTCAAGTATATCTCCGCAGAGATGATGACGTAGAAGGACCATCTAAAACACTGAGGTCTTTTGCTCATATCACACTGAAAGCTGGGGAAACAAAAAAGGCTATTCTCAAACTAAACCGAAATCAGTTTGAATGCTGGGACGCGTCTACCAATACTATGCGGGTAATACCCGGTAAATATACCATCTTTTATGGTAACAGTTCGAAAAAAGAAGATTTAAAACAGATACATTATACGTTAAATTAGTTTTTAAAAACTGCACAAAGGTTATCCAGCATATAAGTGTATATGCTGGTTTTTTATGTCTACAAAAACAAAAAAGTCTGCAATCCATATAGGATTGCAGACTTTAAATATATTAGGTATGAAATAATATTTTTCTTAACTAGAACATATTACCTAGCCCCACCTCATAGAGAGGCAACTAATTCCTGTACAGCTGAAAATTTGTCTGTAAACACCACAAGGGCTGTAATTACAATACCTGCAATGATTATACCTGCGTTAAGTAAAATTTTCTTTGCATCTTTGTCCTTTAGAATAATACCTATAGAACCCAATGTATACTTAACCAATACTGTAACACAGTAAAGCGATACAATTAGAACAGATATATCCGCAAAAGTTCTCATAATTTTGAAAATTAAATAGTTAAAGTTTTTATAATTCTTATCGCTAACATGAGTAGGCTTCACAAGCCTACATTTTTATATAACTATGCAAATATAATTTATTTTTTAATATGTTCCAAGTAAATCAAACAAAAAAGACAAAAAAATATGCGTAAACGTTTACGTAGACTCGTTTTTCTGTCAAAAAAATAAAAATCAGTCAATTTTGAGACGGTTTTCTGTCAAAGTTATAGGGAAGTACGCCTATTGCATACTTCCCTAAACTCATGTTACTTTACTTAATTTTCGGCTTTAATTCATCAGGTGAGTCATGGGTATACATATTTACCGTTGTAGACTGATGGGTGTAAAAATAATGAATATCATCGCAACTCAACTGCATCGAAGGGTTAAACTTGTCACCATGCATATAGTCGAGTATCGCTTTACGCATCTGTCGCGCTACGATGCGATGATCAAGATCATTCTGAAGGTCCATTGTTGTCATCAGAAGACGACCTTTCCCTATCTGTGCTTCTATCATCATACCCAACTTACGACTAATATGCCAGGTATCAATAGGTTGTATCGGACTTTGATAATCTTTTGGTAATTCAGAGAAATTCATCACCTGCGCACGGTTAACCAGTTCCCACCAATTTAAATTTGTCCAATCATCACTTGGGAAATAAGCAAAAAGAGGGTGCTTGGTATCGATATAAGCTCCCGTGGTATGAGGCGGACGCATCTTAAACCAACTTGTATTCCAGAATACAGGAAGATAGGTTTGTTTTATATCACTACCATATTTTATTTTACCTGCTGCCAACAACAAGACTTTACCACCCTTAGCCAGTATCTTTTCGGCTTGAGCATCAAGCGTATCCGTGATGTGGATATCCTTGGGAACCTTCATATCTACCTGTTCAGGATACACCCAAAAATCCCACTGGTTCTCATGGCCATCAATATCTACCTTGAGGGTAAGTTGAGCAGGACCCTTCACGTCAGACAGATTGTAGTTGATACGACCTAATTCGATATTTTTTCCTTGTGGCCATGTCTTAACCTTAGAAAGTTCACCCTGACTAACGATTTCTTCTCCCTGATATATCGTATAAGTGCTTCTAGCATGCTCGATAGCCTTACCCGACGCATTGTAGAGTTCTACAGGCACCTGTAATGTTTCAGCATTAGTATATATAAATTTAGGGAATTTAGCAAGTGGAACTACAGAAGAACAGAACTGTCGCCAAGTTTTACCGTCAACATAACCTTTTTCACGCCAGAAAACATTCAGTGGACCAACCAAAGCTGTACCCTGACCACTATAGTCATTGAGACCCAACAGTTGAAAACCAGCATAATCCTTCGTTCTTAGATTACGCTCCAATTCGTATTTATACGCCAGCGTCTGTAGCTTACCACTGCTATGCAAGAATTTCTCTGCCATGTTACCCATACCATGATCACGTAACAGATCTTCGAAGATATCAAAGTTCTTAGCTTTATAGACACCAACATATTGAGAACGTTCTTTCAGATCAGGGAACACACACCATTGTCCCTGTTCATGTGACACGTAAGGTTCTGTATTCTCCGGATGTTCTGTAGTTGGCTTGAAGTTACGAGGGTACAGAATATCCTGATAATAATCATCTTCACTCTGAGGTCTTTTTTTGTCCCAATTGAGTCCTCGAGCTCCTCCTTTCACATGATACTCGCTTCGGTTATCCCATGCCCAACCGCCTCCGACACTTGCTCCACAGTATACACGACGATTATCGTACACCTTCATACTATCAACCCAATCATTACACCAGCTAACCCAGTCGCCAGCCGGCTCGTTCCCTGCAGCCATCATGACAAAACTTGGATGATTACCGTATTCATCGATAATACGCTTCGTTTCTTCCATCAAATACTGATCGATAGCCATTTTGCGACGTAACTTCACACCATGATTTGGCCATGATGGTCCCTCCGGCTGTAAATAGAAACCGACACTGTCTGCTGCTATAAAAGCTGCCTCTGGAGGACAATAACTATGGAAGCGCATCATATTAAGACCATATTCTTTGCACTTCTTAAATATCGTCATCCAAGATTCCACATCAGTTGGAGGATATCCGGTAAGTGGAAAATTACAATTTTCTACCGTTCCACGTATCCAAATAGGATTGCCGTTCAGGTAAAACTGTCTACCTTGGATAGTAATCTGACGAAAACCGAACTTCACAGGTATCTGCATACCATGGTAATCTACAGTATGAGTATATAATTTTGGAGTAAACTCGCTCCAAAGCTGTGGATGATCAATATGCAACTGATAGGTCAATTCGTTAACTGCTATCTTCACATGACCAGTATGAATATCTGCATCTACACGAATACGAAGAGGACGTTCAGAACTATATATCTCAGCTTTCTTCGGCATCGTCATCAGATACATATCACCGGCGATACCGTTCCAGTTTCCTTGTGTCTGGTCGGTTACGGAGTGAGAATCTTGCCCTACACATACATTTTCTATACCATTATAGACATCAATATCCAACTGATTCTCTGCTCCAAACTTCACCATATTAGTTATATCATAACGATGCGGTACAGAGAGCGACATTTCATGCCCCACCTTTTGTCCGTTTACCTGTAAGGTCGTCTCTATATGAGGACGCTCCAAAACAAGTATCACCTTTTTCCGTTTCCAACTTTTCGGTATAAAAACAGATTTACTATAAGTAATATTTCCAACATAGTGCTTATCAGGAGTAAGAAAGAAAGGAAATTTCATCTGTCCACGATGGCGATATTTCTCCATGTATGGATTAAAATAGAAACTTGAATCGTAAAGGGAACCTGTCCAACGGGTATGAACATCCACGTCATCCCCCAAACGATTAGTTAATAGCGAGCCGGGCAACTTTACAGTACCTAGCGTAGAATGCCAATGCCCTGCCAACGAGGTACGGTCTTGAGCATGAGCAGACGAAAAAAACAAACTGGTAGTTGCTAGAAAAACAAGCGAGAATAATTTGTTTCTCATCATAAGATTAGATTAAAATGTACTCTATATTTATTATTATTTTACAAAAATAACACTTTCATACAAGAATACAAAAAAAAGGACAAAATACAAAGCTATTTATCAAAAAATAAGGGGACTCCGGAATCGCTCTTCCTAAGTCCCCTTATCGCATGAATAAACATTTAATCTAACATGATTATTATCCAATCACTAATATACTCATCAATTCATACCTTATGAAAAACGTAATTACTATTATTAACCTAATCTGATAATACTAACCTATTCTTATAATAACACTAACCTAACAATATAAACCAAAACTTATCACGAATGAATTAATCTCCTGTAAAAATTTTCATCAACAAAGCCTTATTAAGCTACATCAATGACACGATTTACCTGCTGATGTTGAGCTCTTGGCAGAGACACGCTCAAAATACCATCAGCTACACGAGCTGTGATTTTTTCGGTATCAACATCTTCTGGCAGGGCGTAAGTTTGTTCAAAGTTGCCAGAACCAAACTCGCGGCGCAAATAATGCTCTTTCTCATGAGCTTTGAAATTCTTGACAGATTTGATACGCAAATTGCCTTCTTCTGTCAAAGTAATATCAAAATCATCCTTTGAAAAACCAGGTACAGCCATTTTCATCTCGTACCCCTGATGATTTGCAATCACATTAATAGGTGCAACAGAATTGCGACGCTGTTGTGCACGATGCTGTATACGTTTTTCATTTTCTACCATAGCATCATAAGCACTATCTAACCAATTATATGCATTTACTGGAAACATCATTTTTCTCCTCCTATTTATTTTTATTATTATCGTTATTTATGTGAGTTTCGCTTAAATAGCGTATCAAACTCGACAATCCTATTGCAATTCTTATTCCACAATAAAAACACTGCCATAATGACAAATTGGTACGCCATATTGACAAAAAGAATAAAAAACACGTATTATAATCATAAATTTTACCAATGAACCAAACTTTTTGAGTAACTTTACACATATATATTATTGAATAGGACAACATAGACATGGAATCCATCAAAGAAATATTTAGAATAGGTAAAGGTCCGTCTTCTTCCCACACGATGGGGCCACAACGTGCAGCAAAAGTTTTTGCCAAGCGTTATCCTAAAGCCAGCCGATTTGAAGTTACTCTATATGGCTCACTGGCTGCAACCGGAAAAGGACATATGACCGACCAGGCTATCGAAGAGATACTTCAAGAGATTGCACCGGTTAAGATCATTTGGCGTCCAGATATATTCCTTACGATCCATCCTAACGGTATGGAGTTTAAGGCCTTCGACGAAAACGATAATGCCACAACTCCTTGGATTGTTTATAGTATCGGTGGTGGTGCTCTGTCAGAAGGAAAGGGGTCGAAAGATCCTTTTCTTACCCCTCAGATTTATCCGCTCAGTACAATTACAGAGATAAAAAAATGGTGTGAACGTACAGGCTGTACCTATTGGGAATATGTAGAGCAATGTGAAGGACCTAAAATTTGGGATTACCTTACAGAAGTGTGGAAAGCTATGCAAGATTCTATAGAAAGAGGTATTGATACCGAAGGAAGACTCCCTGGTCCACTTAATTTGCAGCGCAAAGCATCTAATTATTATATTAGGGCCACAAGCTATCGATCATCCATCCAAAGCCGTTCATTGGTCTATGCCTATACTCTAGCCGTGAGTGAGGAAAATGCAGCAGGAGGTACTATCGTAACAGCTCCCACTTGTGGAGCCTGTGGTGTCGTTCCAGGAGTTCTTTATTTTCTGGCTAAGCACCACGGTTTCAATGATGAGAAAATATTGCATGCTTTGGCCACTGCGGGCTTATTTGGTAACGTGGTCAAGCAGAATGCTAGTATTTCGGGCGCAGATGTCGGTTGCCAGGGAGAAGTAGGCGTAGCATGCGCTATGGCTTCAGCCGCTGGATGTCAGCTTTTTGGGGGAAGTCCATCCCAAATAGAGTATGCTGCAGAAATGGGACTCGAACATCACCTCGGCATGACATGCGACCCGGTTTGTGGACTCGTTCAGATACCATGTATCGAACGCAATGCTTTCGCAGCTTGTCGTGCATTAGATTCACAGCTCTACGCTATGATGGGCGATGGTAAACACCGCGTATCCTTTGACCGAGTTATTGAGGTTATGAAACAAACGGGCCACGACATACCTTCGCTTTACAAAGAAACATCTGCCGGAGGACTTGCCAAAAACTATCGGCAAGAAGATTAATGCTAAGTTTCATAAAAGCTGTTAATATTAAGCTTCATCGCATACGATAATAAAATAAAAATAGTATATTTGCAACCAAAATATATATAAACACTTAATAGAAAAAATTATGGAAGCAACAAAAACAATTATTATAGGTAGCGGTCCTGCTGGTTACACAGCTGCTATTTACGCTGGTAGAGCAGACCTAAAGCCAATTTTATATTCTGGTATGCAACCAGGTGGCCAATTGACAACAACAACAGATGTTGAGAATTTCCCAGGCTATCCACAGGGTGTAGATGGTAATCAGATGATGATGGATCTTCGCGATCAAGCTTCTCGTTTCGGTGCAGATATTCGTGACGGAGCTATTGTAAAAGCTGATTTTAGCAGTCAACCATATCAGTTTACAGACGATCGTGGTAATGTTATCGCAGCTGATACATGTATTATTGCAACTGGAGCTTCTGCTAAGTACCTCGGATTGCCTGATGAAGAGAAGTATCGTGGTCAGGGTGTTTCTGCCTGCGCTACGTGCGATGGTTTCTTTTATCGCAAACGTACTGTAGCAGTAGTAGGTGGTGGTGATACAGCTTGCGAAGAAGCTATGTATTTGGCTTCACTCGCCAAAAAAGTGTATATGATTGTCCGTAAGCCTTATCTTCGTGCTACAGAAATCATGAAGGAACGCGTATCTAACAAAGAAAATATCGAAATTCTCTACGAAACAAATACTCTTGGCCTTTTCGGTGACGATGGTGTTCAAGGTGCACATTTAGTATATCGTAAGGGTGAAGCTGACGAGAAAGAGTATGATCTTCCTATCGATGGTTTCTTTCTCGCAATTGGCCATAACCCAAACACCGAAATCTTTAAAGGCGCTATCGATATGGACGAAAAAGGATTCATTATTACTCAAGGTAATTCACCTAAGACTAATATCGAAGGCGTATTTGCAGCAGGTGACTGCGCAGACCCTATTTATCGCCAAGGTATCGTAGCTGCTGGTTCTGGTGCAAAAGCTGCTATCGAAGCTGATCGATATCTACAAACTAAAGGATAATTCCACTGTTTAAGTTCGTAATTCACGCAACAAATAAAAGAATAAATATATAAAAGTATAAAAAGGACATGGATATGGTTAAAGAGGATAAGTATGAATCATTAAAATTAAGCAATCAATTATGCTTCCGCCTTTATACGGCAAGTCGATTGATTGTACAAGAATATGAGCCATACCTCAAGAAACTGGGTATAACTTATACCCAGTACTTGGTTTTGCTCGTACTTTGGGAACAAGATGAACAACCGATTAATGACATCGGCAAACGTTTAATGTTGGGTATCAATACTACTTCACCACTCATTAAAAGAATGGAGAAACTTGAGTTAGTATCACGACGTGGAAGTGAAAGCGACAAGCGACAGCAAATCGTTTTCCTTACCCCGAAGGGACTTGCTATGCGCGAAGAAGCTGCTAAAATACCTTCATGCATGGTCAACAAACTTGGTGAATGTAATCTTTTGCCTGAGGAAATGCTGGGTATGGTACCAACACTCGACAAAATGATCTGTTCCATGTATCAACAAATAGAATCAGCTAAAAAAGAATAAGTAATGAAAAAGTTTTTGTGTATGACGCTGATGCTGCTTTCTGTAATGGTAGCTAAAGCACAATTTGAGGAGGGAAAATTTTATGTAGGTGGTTCACTTACAGGACTCGACTTGAGTTATAGTGGCGCTGACAAATTTAAACTCGGTGTAGAAGCTAAAGCGGGTTACCTTTTCAGAGATAACTTGATGGCTCTTGCACAGATAGGTTATCAGCATATCGGAGATAGTGAAATAGGCGCTAACAGCTTTAACATTGGTGTTGGCGGACGTTATTATATTATCCAGAACGGTTTATTCTTGGGTGTTAACGCAACATACGAACATGCTAATCACTTCGATGATTTCAAACCAGGAGCAGAAGTTGGTTATGCTTTCTTCATAAACAAATCTGTAACTATCGAACCTTCTGTATATTACAACCCATCATTTAAAAATAGTGACTATTCTAAAGTTGGTTTAAAGATTGGTATCGGTATTTATCTCGATCCTAACGATTAAGATTACAAAGTTCAATAAGGTATGTTAGAAAATATAAGGTGTAACTCGTGAGAGTTACACCTTATATCACAAAAAAAACGTACCTTTGTATCCATGAAATACCAAACTGTTTTAACTATAGCTGGCAGTGACCCTTCAGGGGGGGCCGGAATACAGGCGGATATCAAAACGATTTCAGCTTGTGGTTGTTATGCGACTTCTGCTATAACGGCCATTACCATACAAAATACTCAAGGAGTTCAAGCTGTACAAGCAATTCCTGCTGATATCATATATCAACAGATAAAATGCGTGTCTGAAGATATCGAAATCAATGCAATTAAGATTGGTATGCTACATTCAGCAGAAGTTGTAAACATGTTGGCTGCATGGTTAAAAGATCATCCTTGTACGAATATAGTATTAGATCCTGTAATGGTATCAACTTCTGGACATAGATTATTGGATGAGAATGCTATAATATCAATGACACAGAATTTATTTCCTCTTGTTAGAGTGATAACACCAAATATTCCAGAAGCAGAAGTCCTATTAGGACAAAAAATTCAACAACAGGAGGATATTGCAATAGCTGCTAAAAAACTCGCCAATAAGTATCATACAAGTGTGTGGTTGAAAGCAGGACATCTCCATGCAGATGTTCTTGTAGATATATGCTATGATGTAGAAACCCAAAAAATATATGAACTCCCTGGAGTTCGTATACGAACAAAAAACACACATGGTACAGGCTGTACTTTATCATCAGCTTTAGCATCCATGCTAGCCAAAGGTTTATCACTTGAAGATAGCGCAAGAAAAGCCAAAGAATACATGAATCAAGCGATACGCCATGGCGCCGATTTCGAGATCGGTCTAGGACAAGGACCAGTTCATCACTTTTGGAATCTATGGTCTGAAAATAAACAAGATTAAGCTTTCTCTGATTTTTCCCAATTTTCCCATTCCTTCATAGCTTCTTTCCAGTCAGTAGCTTCACCATTATCGATAGCAGCTTGCTCTCGTGCCGCTTCGTCACGAGCTTTGTCGCGTGCACGCTTTGCTTTCATTGCTTCAATAGTTGCATCATCCAATATCTGAATCGCACCACGTTCAATAGCTTGCATGAGTTCTTCTTCACCAAAAGCTTTCCCTGGCTCATTGAAGTCTGAAATATTGAATTCATAATCTACACGCAAATCATGTCGAATAAGTTTCTGCTTCCCACGATTGACCGAATTTTTTAATTTGAGCAACTTACCAATCGCTTTGATTTCTTTTTCCGAAAATTTATTTCTTCCCATTTTTCTACATTCATAAATCGAGATTGCAAAGGTAGCAATTTTTACTGAACTTTCAACCATTAATAAACATCAACAGAACATTAAAATGGATTTTTTATAAGTCTACTAAAAGTGATTAAAAAGATGATATCACAAATAAACATAGAACAACTAGCAAATTCATTCGTGAATAACAAAACATCAGTTTATAATGCGAACAAAAAGGTGTGCTAATAGCGCACCTTTTTCGTTTTAAATGAAAGAAAATCTCAGAAAACAATCAAGAAAGCACAGAATTCGTTCAATTATCTAGACAAGACGCCAAAAAATCTACTGAATATTTTGTTTTCTTCAATTTTTCCCTATCTTTGTAACATGCTAGTTGAAGTTTTAAGATAATTTATTTCGCTTAAATCTTATAAAACGAGAAATTGACCCCTAAAGCTTCCCGAAAGGGATATATAGAGAAGGCGCTGAATGCTAACTGCGCCTTCTTTATTTTTAGTATACGATATCAGTAACGAAAAAATAGAAACAAAAAAAGTCCGAACGAACTATTGTTCATTCGGACTCTACTTTTAAAAGGAGGCGGCTACCTACTCTCCCGCATTGCATTGCAGTACCATC
>Ga0247611_10000855_pt1 | contig 58539 bp, 71 predicted proteins | sample 177DNAGHGhighgp2_FD_192422 | JGI IMG/M metagenome (GOLD analysis project Ga0247611, IMG submission 192422) | Sheep rumen microbial communities from Palmerston North, Manawatu-Wanganui, New Zealand - 1770 DNA GHGhigh gp2 | ecosystem: Host-associated > Mammals > Digestive system > Stomach > Rumen... | reverse complement strand
AATTCGCTGTTTGAAAATGTGGATTGAACGAGAGCCACAGTTACAGACATACAGAACTTGCTTGGAAGCATTAGAGCAAGAACCTGTTTACTTCTTCCCACCATGTGTAGATTGCAACACCAAAATGAATGAAATCAGAGAAGCATATGATAAGCTGAAGATGGGGCGCTGGATAAAGGACGAGGAAAACCGGTATCATTGCTCAGAGTGTGGAAGAACAGTCAAGGAAGATTGTATGGAAGATATACAACTTGATTATCCATTCTGTCATTGCGGCGCAAAGATGGTAGAAAGTGAGGAATAGACATGGCAGATATAGAGTTGATAATTAAGATACCCGAAGAGATATACAAAGCAACGCAGATTATCGATGTCAAATACGAAGATGTAATTTAAATACAGCTTGAGGTTATAACAAACGGCACACCACTTCTGAAAGGACACGGAAGAATTGTAGATATAGACGAAGCGATCAAATATATTGAAGAAGATGTAGAAGGTAAAGATGCTATTAGTCTTATTGAATGGGCTTGCAGTAAAAGAACTATCATAGAAGCAGACAAGGCAGAAGGGAATAGGTAGTTATCAGTGAATATATTTAGTAAGGCTTGTAATAAATTTATGCCCACAGGTATCCATTTAAAACAGAGGGAAGTAGTTAAGTCTATAATTAGGTATTGTTGTATTGAAGTTGTTTTTCAAACAACGGGGTATAAAGTAATTGAGAAGAGACCTGGGCAGCGTGAGGTAATTCAGTTTATTGAAAAACCTTTACATGTAGGAACTGTTGCAGCGACTTTTGATCCTAGAAATATATCAGAAGAGGACATTATTAGAAGGGTTGAAGAAGAGTATCCTGACTCATCATACTTTTTAGAAATATTACGTCAATATCCAGATAGATACGTGGATCATGTAGATGTTTATGTTTTAGCAGATATTGACATTAAAACTGAAATTGAATGGGTTGGTACCTTTGATTATGCATAGATATAAAATGATGTTTAATAGAGATAAAGAATGAAGGATTGTAGATGGTATACAACCTATTTTTAAGTATCGTAAATTGGATTTTGATTATAGACCAAAATATTGTCCTAATTGTGACAAATATATGAGAGGCAATAATGAGTAAAGTAATACACAGAGGAACATGCTATATTATTAATGGATATAGCATGGGAGACAGTCCTGGATTGGAACGTAATTTTGAATCATGGGACCCTGTATATCATAAAAAAGAAATATGGGGAATGTATTATGATGAAGAAGAATCCAGACTATATATTCCTGCTGGATTCGAAAAGTGGAAAATAACTTATAATCTTCATATTCATGAATCAGATATAGAGTATCAAGGTAGTCATGGATATAAAACAATAGATAATATTCAAATGCGCTATAGACCTAGGGATGAGAGACAAATAGAAGCTTTACAATTTATGTGTGGTGTAGGAGAATATGGATATACGATCAATGAGCCATGCTTATCTGTAAATCTTCCTACTGGTGCTGGTAAAACATTTGCTTCTATAGCTACTATTCAGAATTTTAGAGTAAAAGCTATTATCATTACAGGCTCTACATCTCTATTAACTCAATGGCATGATGTTACTCTACAATATACCAATTTGGAAGAGAAAGATATTCTAAATATATCTGGTTCTGATATGATCAATATGATTTTATCAGGAAAATCTCAAAGAGCTAACAATGCTAAAATATATCTCTGTTCTCATGGTACATTAAGATCTTTTGGAGATAAATATGGTTGGAATAATGTCTATAGATTATTTCAACAATTGGGAATTGGTATTAAAATCTTTGACGAAGCACATCAGAATTTTCAGAATATGCTTATGATAGATTATTTTACTAATGTCTGGAAGACGTATTATGTAACTGCAACTCCAGGAAGATCTAGTTGGCAAGAAAATAGAGTATATCAAATTTCTATTGGAAAAGTTCCTGGTATAGATTTATGGGAAGAATCAGATGCACATACTGATTATATTGCTATAAAATACAATAGTCATCCATCACCTGCAGTTATATCTGCATGTAAGAATAAATATGGATTGGATAGAAATAAGTATGTAAACTGGTTAACTCAAAATGAAAACTTTTATAAGCTATTAGAAGTTGTATTAGATATGGCTTATAAAACTACTATACGCTCTGGTGGTAGAGTATTGATGTATATAGGAACTAATGATGGTATTTTAAGAGTATATAAATATATATGCGATTATTTACCACAATATATTGGTTCTGTTGGAGTATTTACATCATTAGTAGATAAGGAAATGAAGGCAGATGAAAGAGATAAAACTATATTATTATCTACTACTAAATCTGCTGGAGCTGGAGAAGATATTCCTAATCTGAAAATGACTGTTGTATTAGCTGAGCCTTTTAAATCAGAAATATTAGCCAGACAATCGTTAGGAAGAACTAGAGCAGAGAATACATTATATGTGGAATGTGTAGATTTAGGATTTTTCTATACAAGAAAGTTCTTCCAGGATAAATTAGAAGTATTTAACAAGTATGCTAAGTCTGTAGATTCTGTTGTATTAGATAGCTATGAGTTAAATGCTAGAGCTAATAATATCAGAACCAAGAGAGATAATGGCTTATATTGTCCTATACGATTGAAAGATGATAGATTTGACTTTAGTTCGGTAATGCCGAAAAATTATGTAAACCCTCAAGCAGATCCTGTTACAGTTCCTATTAAATTTAACGATCCTAGTATGATACAACCCGGTTTCTGGTATTAAACTAACTTCTATTTCAATTATATACTATAATCATGAAATGGATGATCAGTATTGATCATAAACTTACTTAATTTGAAAGGAGTTTAAACAAATCATGGTTGTAGAATTGGTAAAAGATTCAAGAAATCAGCTGCTCGATAAAATCGATGCTTCTAAAAAGTTAGTAAAAGAAGCAAAGAAGGCTGAAAAGGAACAAAAGAAGTTAGAGAAGAAGGCTTCAAAAACTTCTAGAAAAGAAGGAATTAAAAAGGCTAAAAAAGAAATCGCGGATTTTCGAGAAAGTCAGGAAAAACTTCAGGCTGAATTTAATAAGGAGGTCGAAGTTAGAGGTATTGATCTTAGAACATGGCCTATTGAAATTATCATCAAATATAGGACAGTTTGTCCTTATGATCTTTATGGAATTGAAATTCCTGATGAGGCGGAAGATGAAAAAGATGAGCCTGAAACGGAATTTACCTTTGATCCGCAAAAGGGATTTACTCCTACAGTAATTCCTGAACCTATATTGGTAAAGCCTTTTAATATCAATGAAAATATGGTTCTAGAAGAAAAACCTATTCAAGGTGATGGAATTTCTGATGAAGATTTTGCAAATCTTGAAAAGGTTTTTAATCCTTTGCTTAAAGGCCAGAAATATAGATATGAATCATACAATGATATCTTCATGCTTTATATCACCAGAGTTGGTGGTACTGAAGAATCGTTTATCATTGATGATGGTTCTATTCTTGGTGGAGATAAGTTTTATGTGCTTGCAAATAAAATGAATGATACAGTATTTGTAAGTGCTGATGATCCTGAGATTCCTATGATCTTGAAATCTAAGTTCTATATGGTATCTCCTGATTGTGCTAAGAGAAATGAAGCAAATTTACTTCAACCTGGAATTGTATATCGTTATATCGATTTTTCAGGAATTGATCTTGACAAGGTTGATAAAGATAAATTTGCAGCGAATCTTGCGGCATGTATCAACGTTGTATCCAACAACGGAGAAGCACCAAGAATGAGATTCAATGAATTTACTTCTGATTCAAATTTTGAACTTATCTCTGATGAGTTCACCAAGTCTCCTCTTCAGGAACTTGGATTCACCAGTAATCTTATTAGTCCTATGCTTAGGATCGAATTTGAAAATAATAAGATTGCTGTGTACAATGCCGAGACCCTTACTGCACAGTATACAATTACTGCTCAGTAAGTTCTATCATCCATTTCATCCTTATTGGCGTCTCAGCGGATTTCCATATCCGCTGAGACAACAATTAAAAAATATTGTTGATACTACACATATATAATTTATTTTTGGAGAGTTTAATCAATAATGGAATCAAGTAATCAGAATATAGATTATACAGATTATGATAGAATAACAGATAAATTAATGTTTCTGAGTAATACCATTACATTAAACTTTACAGTGGTATTGGCAAAGAAAGATAAAATGGGGAATAGATCTCATATTCATTATGAAGCTGAATACCCATCTAAGTTTCGAGATCAAAATATGTCAAGATCTATTAAGAGAGACATATTATATTATTTTACTATTGATAATAGTACTGATTTTGGCAATGGTCTAGTATTAAGACCTCAAGATGTTGAGATTTTAAAAATGTTATTAGATCAACAAATATTACCATGGTTCTTTGGTGTTAAACGAGTTTTCGGAATAAAAGATAATAAGTTGTTTGTAAAGAATTATGGAGACCCAGTAGTATATGCACAATCGGATTATAAATTTATATCATTTACTCCGATTGTGTTTGAATATGAAGATGGAACGTTTAAAGAAGGTATCCGAATATATTTAAATAATCAGGATGCATTTGCCGATTTGGACATTGACAGATTTATGCAATTTGTGAATATAATCAAATGTACCGATATGTATAATGCAGCTTTGAATATGATAAATTATGTTAAGATACCACCTTATGGAGTTAATATGCATAGAAGTGCTGGTCTAGGATCAGATGCTTATCAATATAACTCTTTTGGATCTTCTAGACAGAAATCTTCTGGTGGATTAGGATCTACAAATTCATTTTTAGATAGCAAATAAATATCCAGGTGGACTATATCCACCTGGATTATTTTTTATTGTCTATCTATAAATTGTTGTCTATTTTTTGCTGTTAAAGGAGTCATATAATCAGTATCCAAAAGATTAGAATGTATATGAGCTCCCATAAGATATACATTAACAGCTCTTCTAGAAAGCATATCATCTATAGGAATCTTTAAGTCAGATTGTGATACAGAACCTTTAGTTGATATTTCATTAGACATTTGAGCAATTGCACTCATAGCATCTGCTTTAGGTCTAGCAAACTCTTCTATGGTATAATCAAGATCCATTAAAGCTAATGATTCAAACTCTCTATAAGTTTCTCTAGATCCTTTAGAATCACCTACCAAGTTACCAGATTTCATATCTCTCTTATCAATATCCATAGCAGTATGATTCTTTTTAGTAAGCATCTGCTTCATTCTCTTTAAATGAATATAGATTACTAATGCTTCTTGTGTTTCTACAGGTTCTCCAGTTTTAGGATCTATATAAACATATGGAAGTTTAACCTTTTCTAATAGCGGTACATTAAGAACTTTTAAAGCTTCTGTAATTTCATACATTTTAGGTTCAATATTAAAAGCATTCTCGTGAAATCTAAAAGGTAATCTTCTCTTACAGAATTTTGTAAACTCTTCATCACTCATTTTAGCAAAGAGTTCTCTATAATAATCTGAATTTGTATGAGAACTATCAAGCTTATCAAATACTTGATAGATTAAAGCTTCGGCTTTTTGTCTCTGAGGTGTCATTATTTACCTCCTCCCATAACTATATTTGTAGTATCAGTGTCATCTATTAATTGTGAAGGAGCATCAGTATAAAGACTAATGATCCTTATGTTTTTAGCATCAGCTTTATCTGCTAAAGATACTACAAGAAATTTAGTACCTTTAGGTATTTTATTATCAAATAGCATAACCAAATATTTAGGTATTTCTAATGTAATAGTGTTACCTGTCTTATAAGATGTAGTATTAAGTTTATTACCACCTTGTATATTTTTTGGAGCTGCTATTTTATTTTCAACTTTTGTATTTTTATCTAATGAAGGGATTTCTATAGCAATATAAAAATCTCCTTTCATAGCTTTATAAACAGTGTCTTTTGGTGTAAAAGATATCTTTATAGCATGTTTATTTTCACCTGGAACTGTAATTTCAAGTTTCTTATCATATTTAGGTAAAGGAATATCTTTTACTAATGTAGCAACTTCTACATTACCCATATCTTTTGAATTATAGAAAGAAGTTCCTGATGCCAATTTTTACACCTCCTTAGACATTTTATTAATATGATGTTTTTCCTATAAAAAATCCGATGATTATATATTATAGATATGATATCTATAAGATATTCTGTGTGATATTATTATAAATAATAAGAAAGGATGAAAAATGGGAAAAGTATTAAGCAGAATCGAATTAGACATTACTTATCTTGATGATGTGTTCAGATCTAAAGAATTTTTTGCTATAGATGATTTTAAATCATGTGAATGGTTTACTATTGCAGAAGCAATGGAATCGTATACTGATAATCCTAATATGAGAATCATTCATATTAAATCATCTTCTGATTACAAATTGTCTCCTGAGCAAATGAATGATAATAAATATTCTATCATTCAAGAAATGATTGCTTCATTTGATGATGAAGCTACATTGATTTTTACAAATGATAATTCTATCTTTGAAGATAACTATGCTGCAATAGGAATGTATCCTATTGCAGATAATAAGAATATACTGACTTATGTATATGAAAACGCGGCTGGTGTATATCTTCTTGACAAAATGCAATCAACTACTAATAAAATGGAGTAAATATTATGATATTTAATATGGATGGTACTATTTCATATAATGATGTCTTTGAATTATATTATAATCTGTTCAATACTATTGGATTATCTGTAAATATGGATCAATATTTATATGATCAAGATTCTGGACAGATATTGAAATACAATGATAAAGCAATCAAATCTGCCACAGCACCTATGAATGTTTATGCTGGAAAGAATGATATTGTTTTTGATCCTGTTACCAATTATGATATGATGGTAAAGTTATTTGGATATTGGCTCGATAAAGAAATAGCAATTGGTGAAAATCCCAATATTGCTCAATTCCAAGCTCAGTATATCGAAGATAATCCTGAAGATAAAACTGAGCAAAGATTTACATTAGTACTTGCTAATGGAACATCTTATACTTCTCATTATTATAAGAAGCTTTATCTTGCTTATATGGAATTGATATTCTTAATCGGAGATAACCAGGTTGTAAACTTATATAACTTTGATGAAAGGTGATCAAAATGCAATTAAACCAAGGACAGCAACGAATCCATGATGCTGCAATACATTGGTTTAATCATGAATCTTCACAACTATTTGAAATTACAGGAGCAGCTGGTACCGGAAAGTCAGTGTTAATATTTGCTATACTTGAGACTTTAGGCCTTAAGCCTCAACAATATTTGGCAATGGCTTATACCGGTCAAGCTGCAATTGTAATGAGAACTAGAGGATTTCCAACCGCTAGATCAATTCATAGTAGTTTATATGAAGTTGTAGAAGAATACGATAATTCCAATATAAATAAGCATTTTGGTGTAGCAATAAAAAAGAAGAGTTTTAGAAAAAGAAAAGTAATACCTCATGAAATACGTTTATTTTTTATAGATGAGGCTTATATGGTTCCTGATTATATGGTCAGGGATATTATGTCTTTTGGTATAAAAGTTATCGTATGTGGAGATTCTAATCAGTTACCTCCAGTTGGTGGTAATCCTGGATTTCTTACTGGAAATAATGTCTGGAGATTAACTGAATTAATGAGACAAAAGGAAGATGATCCTATAGTATATTTGTCTCAAAGAGTATTACAAGGATTGCCGATACATAATGGTTTATATGGTAATCAAGTATTAGTAATTAATGAAGATGAATTTGATCCTAGAATGTATGGATTAGTAGATGTTATATGTGCTTGCTCTAATAGGAAAAGAGAAGCTATAAATAAACAAGTAAGGCAATTGTGCGGATACGAATCTCCATTACCATATTTTGGAGAGAGAATTATCTGTAGACAGAATAATTGGAATATAATATGTGATGGTATATCTTTAGCAAATGGCTTACAAGGATATGCCTATAATACTCCTATGGTAAATCCTGATAATCCAAAAACATTCTTTATGGATTTTAAACCTGATATGACTAGTTATGTATTTCCTCATGTAGAGATGAATATAGAATACTTCAATGCACCTCAAGATGTAAAAGAGGATATGAAAGCATTAGTTAAATCAGATAGATATAGAATGGTTCCTGGAGAATTATTCGAATATGCCTATGCTTGTACAGCATGGATATTGCAAGGTGGAGAGTTTCCTAGAGTAATGTTTATGGAAGAATTTACTAGATTTCAGGATCAAAGAGCTCTTATATATACTTCTATTACTCGTGCTAAACAAATTCTAATTTATGTTAAACAAAAGATTAATAAGTATTATCCTGGACAAAACTTCTCCAAGTAAAATATATTCAAATTATATACTATAATGATGAATATATGGTATGAAAGGAGAAATTTAATGATATTTTTTAATCCATTTAAATTGATCTTTAAAGGAAAATATATACCAGGATTTGTAGTTAATGTAAATTCTAACACTACAGTTGAAACTGATAATAGTACCAAGAGTATTAAAGAAGATATAATTCCAATGATACAAACCATTGGAGAATCTGTATATGAAGAGTTATCGGATTCGGATAAGGAATAGATATGGATAATAATGATAAGAAATTATTCAAACCTGTAATATTCCATGATGAACCTATTAAAGGAATCAAACCTATTATTAATATTGAGAGTGAGATTGATGGCGAAGATAGATATGCCATCAGCTCACTCACAAACAATGGCCAATACGTAGTTGATGGGTTTCTTTATTTTCAGTTTCATGGAGTAGACATCTACACTGATAAGAACAATATAATATTTGTAGATGAAATTAATAAACGATTATTTATAAGAGAATATTCAAAAGTATCTGCTGGAATAAATCCCAGCAACCCTGAAACTAAACAATATATAATTTTATATAGTGATATTGGTGCTGAAGAATCTGATAATGAGTTTCCTTATAGATGGGAAGCTTGTCAAGGACGATTAAATGCTTATGAATATATTAAAGCTAATGCTGCTATAATTGATATTGATAAATCTATTATTATAGTAGAAGATCTTCCAATTAAAGATTGTTTGACAGTAAGACAATTTGTGAAACATCTTAAAAATTCTAATATGGTAGATTTATACGATGGATTTGAAATTGATGATTACTATGGTTCAGACGAATACTAAGGAGAGATTTATAAATGGCCAAGAAATGTTATTTTGATACCATGAAAGATCAATATGGAGATAATTGGATAGTTAATCTTAGACCTGATGATATACAGAGATCAGCTGGAAGAATTTTTAAAGAGATGGCTAAAGGCGTTATTGATTATGAAAAGGTAGGAATCTATTTTCTTGATGGAAAAATCCTGGATAATCTAATCATTGCTGCAAGCAATCAACTTGAAATTAATACGTTATTGTATAATGCAGTATGTTTTTATCAGTCTTATTATCCAAATTATCCTAATATTGGAACCGAGATATATCATTTACAATGTCTGTGTTATATTTATAATATAATACATGAGAAGCTTAAGATGGTAAAATATTACGAAAATATTGGTTATCTTGCTGATACTGCATCTCTGCTTAGTACATACCGTAATCACTTATAATATATCTTAAGGAGGTATAGTGTTATGGAAAGTAGTACAGTATCTAAAATTTTTAATGCCCTGGAGACTGCAGGTATTAAAGAATATGAAGTATTGACAGATGAGTGTTTCCATCTTTACAATAATGACTATGGCATTCTTGTAAATGGTGGAGATGAAATTTATAGTATTTCTCGTAAATCTAAAATAGTTGGTGCCGAGCCTTTTGAAGGAGAAACTGTAGTTAGAGTATTTAATACAGATGCAATTGTTCATTTTGCTTTTGGTGGAGACTTTAAACAAGTTCAGGCATTTATTGAAGCTTGTGGCCAATCTCTTACTGAAGAGCAGAAGAGAGTTTTGTTAAGAATTGATAGAACTAACTATAATGTAATACCAGAGACTGGTGACTATCATCCCTTCAAGGAGTTAACTCCCGAAGAGTATGAAGCACTGACTCCGGAAGAGAAAGCGGCATATGATTCTGCTAAAAAGGAAAACAACGCAGTCAAAGCTGGAGTTCATGGTGGATTCGCTGTTAGGGTAGAATGCTAATAGTGAGTTCATAATGATCACCTGCCAAGATATCCTATTATAATAGACTGATCGTCTATAAAGTAAACTTTCGGACAATTATATATTATAATAGTGATATCGTTGACTGGGTGGTTCAAACAACAACATATTTTTATCAACGGAAGGAGAAGTAAACTATGTTTGACCAAAACCAGCAGCCTATGATGCAGCCTATGGGAGGATACGCTTATGGTGGATTCCAGGGACAGCCTCAGGCAACACAGAAGTTCAACAATGTACTTACCGCTGAACAGATCAAGAGATTGCAGCAGAACACGGAACAGTTTCAGATTGGTTTGACCGAGGAAGAGATGCTCCGTGCTGTATGTAACCACCGTTCTGCAGATGGCATGTCTGATGCACTTGTCTTCGATAAGATGACTGGTGTAGCTCGTTGTACGATTTGTGGTTATGAGTTCCGTCCCGCAGATTCCAGCGAAAGTATCGAGAATATCAAGGATGCAGTTGATCGCGTAGTCGATTATATTCAGACTGTCAAGATCATGTATTATGATTTCCCGGCTTCCGCAGCTCAGGAATATTTCCCTATTATTCCTTTGCTGAATAAACTTCCTAAGCTCTTTGAGTTTGCTGCGAAGAATATGTCTAAGCATGAAGCATATGGATGGGCATATAACAACTATAACATGGGCGCAGTTCAGATGCTCAACAACCTGAACTCCATGTTTGGCGGAATGGGATTCCAGGGTGGATATCAGGCTCCTCAGCAGCCTATGATGAACCCGCAGACACATCAGATGCAGCCGCAGTATGGCCAGCCGATGATGAATCCGTTCAATATGCAGCAGCCTATGCAGAATCCGGCAGCTCCTAGTGTAGCACCTGTATTTAATACCAGTGCTTACAGTGCTCCGGTTTATCCTGGATATGTTCCTCAGGCGAACAATGCTCCCGTAGCTCCCACTGCAGATCCTGTAGTTGCTAATGACGGCGCAACCGTTACCAAAGACGTACAGGTATAATAGGCAAATGATCGACCGATGAGGAGATTCATATATAATCTTCCGTATATATGATCTCAATAAGATGAATGATAAGATTTAAGATGATGAGATGAATAAGAATGCTGCAAGGGTGATTTATAGCCCTTGCAGCATATCTTATGATTCTAATCTTATATTCTTAGCTTTTTCTTTTTATCTTATAATAAAAAATTACATATACATTAAACAAACAATTAATCATGCATTTTTACAATATGATATTAGGAGATATAATGATATGAAAGTGCATAAGTCATTTTTAAACAAACTGATCGGTCGAAGTTATATTGAAATTGAGAAAGGTGATATTTTTTATTTTAATTCTAATAAGGGTTATTGGATCTGTTTAGAAGAAAATCCTGATAATATGGTAGTAGAAAATGGAATTGAAGTTAAAGAAGGTGATAAATTATATAAAGGAGTCAATGGATTAGATTATATACAAAAGATAAAATTTTCTGCTGACTCTATGTATGAAGTAAAAGTATCAGATACTACCATTAAGTTTCATTTCAAATTTAAACATAGTAGATTATTATCTGAAATTGAAAAAGCTTATAAAAGTGGAGATGCTGTCTATATAACTACAATATCTGAAGATCAGATTAAAGAATTAATGATGGTATATACACTTTATAATATAAAAGAAAACAACAAAAGGAGTTAGTTTTCATGGCAGAATTAACAGAAGCACAAAAGAAAGCCATAGATAACTATGGTAATGATGTACGAACTTTAAAGGATTTTGTTGAAGCTTGCCAAACTAGACCTGGACAATTTATAGGACCTATTGGAAATGCTGGATTTCTTAATATGATGAGAGAAATCTTTCAGAATGCAGTTGACCAAATTATTGATCAAACTAGTCCGGCAACATGGTTTAGATTTTGTTATGATGAAAGGTCTTTAGAAGTAACTGTAGAAGATGGTGGTAAATCGTTTCCTTATCAAGATATGATGAGAATGATTACGAAAGAATATACTTCTAAAAACTATACTAAAGTAAAAGGTGATTATAGTAGCGGTCTTAATGGTGTCGGATTAAAGGTAGTAAATGCACTTTCTACCAATGTAGTAGTAACAGCATTTCATTATGATGGTACTGCTATGAAAATTGAAACCGTTAAGGGCTATCCTAAATATAGTGAACCTAAACCTGTTCCTAATAAGGGTAAGAAACAAGGATCATCTGTCTCTTTTATTCCAAATACAGATATTTTAGGAGATCTTAATCTATCATGGAGGATTCCATATGATTTGATTAAGCATATTCTATCATTAACTCCTATTGGTTCTACTTGTTATTTTGAAGCAATAGATATTAATGGAGTTGCTTATAAAGAGACTATAGTAAATAAAGATGGTATCATTACAGATCTAATTATGAAAGTTCAAAAGCCAATTATTAAACCAATCATTACTGCTTTTGATGATGGTGAACATAAGTTGGAAACTGCTTTCACTTGGGACTTTGGTGATACTAATAGTGGTCCTCTTGATAATGAATCTGTAACATCATTCTCTAACTTCTGTCCTACTAGAGAGGGAACTCATATTGATGGTACAATAGATGGTATTTGTACTTGGTTAGTAAAATATATGAATGATATATATTTATCTAATCAAAAAGCAAAAGATAAACTTAAAGTAGTAGCAAATGATATTAAGACTGGATTAAATGTAATGATATCAGCTGCTGTACTTGAACCTGAATTTACAGGTCAGGCAAAAGAGCGTTTATCTAATGATGATATGAAGCCTTTCTGTAAAGAAGTTGTCATGAGAGGAATGACTGAATGGTCAAAAAATAGTCCTCAAGATTTACAGAAGATTGCTAAGTTTATAAAAGATATAGCAGAGAATAGAGCTAAACAAGAAGCAGGCAAAGCTAAGATTGTTCAGAAATATCAATCTAATTCTTTAACTAATCTTCCTTCTAAATATATTAGACCTCTAGGTAAAGATCATATAGAACTCTTTATCGTTGAGGGAGATAGTGCAATGGGAACAGTTACAAATGCTAGAGATCCTAAAACGCAAGGAGTATTTCCTATAAGAGGTAAAATTATAAATGCATTTAACTGTACTCGTGAAAAATTCTATGAAAATGAAGAAGTTCAAGCAATTCATAGAATTATATTTGGAAGAGATTATAAAAGAGGCGATAAAGTAACTCTTGAAGATGTAAAAGTAGAAAAGGTAGTATTTATGGCGGATGCTGATGTCGATAGAATAGTATTAAACTGTCGAAAAATGCTTTTCGTGTGATATCGCACGGGTACACTAATTAGTGTGCTAACGGTAAGAGTTGAATAAGACTGCTATGCAAGCCAAAAGAGATCATAGCCATAGACCATAGACGAAGCAACTCTCTAAGAAAGCCTAAGGTCCAGAAATGGATAGCTGGTAATACCGTGGGAAATAACAATTATTAATTCATTTCTATTAAAGGTGGTGATACTTTGATAGGAATTTATATGATATTAAATAAAATTACCAATCAAATGTATATACTGAAGAAAATAAACAGTATTATATAAAAGAAACATCTCTTGGAGAGAATGGGAAATTTGCATTATTTACTAATGATGAAGTTATGGAATTAAGGAAAAGATATATAAATGAATCAGCTAATTCCATATATGAATCAGTAAAAGATAGATGCGGATTTCAAACTCTTCAACAAATATTATGGGGAAGATATTATTCTAATCTTCCTATATATGATAAAAGACATAAGAGATGGATTAATAATTGTTAAAACCTGTATCGACTATCTCCTTGAGGGAGAGTACATTTGCTATTGATACGCAAGTGGAAAGAGCATTCTAGTATTTATACTAGTAAAATATAGTCAGGCTTATATGAAAATATAAGATGAACCGGGCGCTCATATATCAGCATTATTGCTACGTATGTTCGTTATGTATTATCCCTTTTTAATAGCAGCAGGTATGGTTTATAAAGCTATTCCTCCTCTTTTTTCTGTAAAGATTGGTAGATCCGAAAAATATTTTACAGAGCAAATTGATATAGTTAAGTTTATGCAGAAAGATTTCTTAGAAAATCATTCATTTACTGATACTAAGAAAGTTTCTATAGATAATAAAACGGCAACAATATTCTTCATGAGAAATGTAGATTATACTTATTATCTTAATAGAGCTGCAAATACTTATGCATTACATCCTAGGCTTCTTGAAATAATATTAATGAATTATGTATCTCACAAGAATTCTATAGATTTTACATCATTACAGAAAGAAATTAAGTCTACATATAGATTTATGGATGCTATTAAACTTGGTAAAGATCAAATTAAAGTTTCTGGTGTGATTGATAAATCTAATGTAGCGATTATTAATGCTAAATTTATAGCTGATTGCGAAAATGTAATTAAGATTCTTGAAGCCAATAATCATTTATATTATCTTATCGATGGTGATAAAAAATCATTATATGAGATAATGAATCTTTATGAAAAATCTACTCCAAGTGGTATTAAAAGATACAAAGGTTTAGGAGAAATGTCAAAAGAACAGATGGCTGAATCTTCTTTAAGAGCAGACATGAGTAGAACTTTGATTAGATATACAATGAATGATATCAAAGAAACATTTGAGACTATTCGTTCATATGAATCTAATTCTAAGTTAATCCTTAATCTTTGTAACAATGTCACAAGAGATGATTTAAATGAATAAAATTAAATGATAAGAGTAATACCTTTTCTGGTATTACTCTTATCAATATTTGGAGCGTTATATGTTTAAATCAGGAAAATCATATGAAAAAGATTATGAAAATTGTGAATATATGAAGAAAATATCAGATATTCCAATGTGTATATGGAATCATAAACCTTGTATAAGAGTTGAATATAGTCTTTGTGCTAAATATGATACTGAAGATACTAATAATAAGGTAAACAATAATGAATGATCCTAGAAAATATGCGGCTGTTGAGAATTTTCTTAATATAGCTGATCCTAATAGATTATGGATGCCTATATATGGTTATAATGGATATGAAATATCTAATGATAACTATGTAAGATCAATGAAGCATTATAAGCAATATCCATATGGTATTTTAATATCACCAAAGAAGGATAAAAACGGATTAGTATTACATCCTGAAGATCCAACATTTGAATTATCTGATGATAATAACAATAGATGTCATATTACATTATCTCAAATAATTTCTATTGTTAATAGTAATGAACCTATGCCTGGATATCCTAGACATACTTGGCAACAAGATATTGCTTCTCGTAATGATAGGCATATTGTTAAAAAGAAACAAAAGCATCCACCATTAGATAATACTATTAGATATTCAGCATTTGGAGATCATAAAATTATCGAAAGGTAATATTTATTATGGCAGAAAGAATTATAGAAAAAGATAGTATTCAAATGTATGAGATGGATCAGTCTAAATATGCTATCGTTAATAATAGACGTAGAATGATAGCAGAGATTAGAGATGGTTTAATTCCTGTTCAAAGAAGAATACTATATGGTGCATTTAAAAAGCATTTACTTGGTCCAAATAGTAATGATAAATCTGCTGCGCTAATTGGATATATTATGGCCGAATTACACGCTCATGGAGATTCGAGTTTGTATGGTGCAGTTGCTACAATGGCGGTATGGTATAAAACTAAATATCCTCTTACATGTGGTCAAGGTAACTGGGGAAACCTCCAAGGCGCTGGTCCTGCTGCTATGCGATATACTCATTGCTCATTATCCAATTTTGGATATGAAGTAATGATAGAAGAATTATCCAAATCTGCAAATATAACAGATTGGATGGAAACTTATAAAAGAAATGGATCTCTTGAACCAGAATATCTTCCTGCTAAACTTCCTATACTTCTTCTTAATGGAGCATTTGGTATAGGTGTTGGATTACAAATTAATATACCTAGTTTTAATCTTATAGAAGTAGCAGATGTACTACATAATCTTTTAAAGAATCCAAACTATAAATTTTGTTTAGTACCAGATCTTTGTCAACCTTGTACTCTTATTGGCGATGCTTCTACTTGGCAAGAAATAAATGAAGTTGGTAGAGGTTCTTTTAAGATTAGAGGTCATATTGTTACAGAACAAGATAAAAAAGGTGATTATATCCTTAGAATTATATCATTACCTGATAATGTAAATACTACTATGGTATATGATAAGATTATGAAGCTTGTTGAAGATAAACAGCTTCCTATGATCAAGGATATTTATAATTCTCTTGAAGATGAAAGACCTAATATTATTATACATCTTAGACCAGGTTCTGATCCTGAATATGTAAAGCAGGCATTATATGCTAAGACTTCTGTTCAGCAAACATTTACTGTAAACTTTGAAGCAGTATCTGCAGATGGTATTGAGATTAAGAGATTTGATTTTAGATCTTATCTATTATTCTTTATCGATCATAGAATGACTACAAAGTTTAGATTATATTGTAATCTTCTTCAGCAAGTTATGACAAGACATCATCAAGTTGATGCTTTTGTTAAAGTACTTGAATCTGGCGAGATTGATAATATCATTGCTATGATTAAGAAGTCTAAAGGAGATGATAATGATATAGTAGAATATATCATTAAGAAATGTAAACTTACAGATATTCAAGCTAAATTCATTATCAATGTAAATCTTTCTAGATTATCATTAGCTCATCTTAATGGATATAGAGCTGAAAGAAAAGATCTTGAATCTAAGATTAAAGAATATGAAGCTAAAGTTACTGACGATGGTAGTCTTATAAAGAAAGAGATTGATGAAGAAATTCAGTATCTTGCTAAGAAGTATGGATCTCCTAGAATCTGTGATGTTATTTCTGAAGATATAGATAATAATATACCTGCTGGTACATTTAAGGTTGTTATTACTGAAAAGAATTTCATCAGAAAACTTGTAGATTCTGATAAGATCAATATTGTAAGAAAAGATAATCCTAAGTTTATCTGTAGAATAGACAATAGAGAATCTATTTTAGTCTTTGATGCAAAAGGAAAATGCTATAATATTCCTGTAAACTCTATACCTGTTACAGATAAACAAGCTCCTGGTACTGATAGTAGATTACTAGTAAAGAATCTTACAGCTGATATTATTTCTATGATTCCCTTAAGTTCTGTAGAAACTATATTAGCTAATAAGAATGCTAAATATTACTTTGTAGTCTTAACAAAAAGTAATTGTATAAAGAAACTTGATCTTGAGGATTTTACGAATGTTAATAAGACAGGCTTGATTTATACAAAGCTTAAAGATGATATGGATGAAGTTGTTTCTGTAAAACTTATTCCTGCATCTCTTGATATTTGTATTTCTTCTGGCAAGAAAGCTTTAAGATTTTCTATGAAAGATATTCCTGTCTTAAAGAGAATTGCTGGTGGTGTAAAAGCTATTGATACAGATGAACCTATAACAGGTATGGTAGAATTATATGATCAATGCACTGATATTATTGTAGTTACCAGAAATGGTAAACTTAATAGGTTTAATGCAGTTATGTTATCTCCTCACAAGAGAGCTTCTAAAGGATCTGGAATGTGTAAGCTTGATAGTAATGATTCTGTATTAACTATTCTTGGATGTAGAGAACAAGATAAAGTTAAGATTATTACTACAGAAGAAGTTGTAGAGATAAATGTAACTGATATTAAACTAAAATCTCCTATTGCTCCTGCACAGAAAGTGGTTTCTATAAAAGGAGTAATCATTAGAGCAGAGGCTGTTTATTAACAGCCTCTGTTTCTTTTTGTAAAAGTAATAGGTTTCAATTATATATTATAATATTGATATGTAGTTAAAATCTTTTACTATGGAGGTAAAGAAAAATGATGATTACAAAAAATCAAGCAAATGATCTAACCAAACAAAAGGATCAACTGATCCAAAAAGAACTCTTTAAATCAGCAATTTGTAGTATTGGATGGATAGGGTTCTTTTGTTTCATAATCTATTTCATGTATCAATTTCATCTAAATTATGTCTTACCACAGGTTCATAACCCAGGAGTTGATTTTGGTATTTTTTATGGACTTGTCGGAGCCATACTATTTTTCGTATGCTACAATAATATGAGATATTATTATGAATGGTACAAATATAATAAATATCTCATAGAAAAGCAGTACAACGGTATCATGAACTACGATGCCACTGTAAGGAAAGCATTTTGGGAGGCGTACAAACTCGAATTTCTTGATCTTGACGATGAGGAAGAGTAATTAAAAATAAAGAGGGTGGTATCAGAACTGTCCTCTTTATTTTTTTGGAGGATAACAATGGTTATACTTATTACAATTGGTATTGTTTTATTATATCTTCTTATAATCTGTCTTTTTGCTGGAGATATTAGCAATCTTTCACCAATAGCACAAGCTGTTACTATTTTTGCAATGTCAGCTATATACATTTTTGGAGTAGTTGTTTTCTTTATTCTTAAGTATCCTATGGTATTTATATAATATTTATATGAAATTTAAAAAGTTACAATTGAACCAACTTTCTATTAATATCAACTATTTTAATAGGAGATTTAATTTATGGCTACATTAGCACAATTAGTAGAAAAAAGATTAGCATCAAATAAAACTGCCGGAGTAAATGCAAAAGCAGAATTTGAAGTGATGTATTCGACAGGATTTTTATCAATTGATTATTTGAATGGAACTTCTATTTGTGTAGAATCTCCTACCATGGGAGAGTTTACTTATGATGCTTGTGGTATTGTAGATGGTTCAACGAATACTATTATTGGTCGTAGTGGTGCTGGGAAATCAACATTGATGTTTCAGATTGCTTCTAGTATATCTCATCAATTTGAAGATGCAGTTATTTATTGTGATGATATTGAAGGATCACTTCCTGAATCTAGAAAACATTTCTTATTAGGATTTACTCCTGAAGAATTTGAGCAAAGAGTATTCTTAAGAGATCATGGTATTACTACTGAGAATTTGTATCAAAGAATACAAGCTATACATGATGAAAAGTTAGCTAATAAAAAAGATTTGATTTATGATACTGGATATTATGATATGAGAGGTAATAGAATCTTCAAGTTGGTTCCTACATTATATCTTGTAGATTCTCTTCCTATGCTTATGCCTGAATCATTATCTGAAGATGATGAACTTGGCGGATCTATGTCTGCTTCTAGTATTGCTAAAACCAATACTATGCTCTTTAAGAAGATTTCTCAGTTATGTAAAGAAGCAAATATTATATTTTTTACAATTAATCATATTCTTGATGAAATTCAAATGGGATTTATTCCTAAAGCTGGACAGATTAGCGGATTGAAACAAGGTGAAAGATTACCTGGTGGTAAAGCTGCTATTTATCTTGCAAATAATATGTTTAGAGTTGATGATTCTAAAACATTGAAATCTGATTCTGATTATGGTATTGATGGTTCGATTATTGAGATGACCCTTATTAAATCTCGTACCAATACAACCAAAAAGAAAATCTTCTTGATATTTGATAAGACTGTAGGAAAATTTGATAATGAATTATCTTTATATCATTTACTTAAAACAGAAGGAAAAATAGAAGGTGCTGGCCAAAGAAGTTATTTTGCTTCACTTCCTGAAGTTGTATTCTCTCCTAAAACTTTTAAATCAGTACTTGCTAAGAGTCCTGATTTACAAAGAGCATTTGCACAAGAATCTTATGCTTTGTTATCTACATATCTTTCTTGTACAAAATCTCAAGATGTTGAAGAATCATCTCAAGCATCGACGAATATAAAAGATATATTCCATCAAATGGCTACAAAGAATATTCCTATTGCAAAGTAAAAGCGATTAGAATTATATACTATATGTATGATATGATCTAGAAGGAAACTTAATTTCCTTCTAGATTTCATATCGTATATTTTCTTTTTAGAAAAGAAAGGATGATATGTATGTCTAACAGTGATCGATTTGACGTTGAAGGTACAGTTGTAGATATTATTAAAGGTGGAAAATTTAAAGTTAGAATTAATGATACTGACTCTGTGATTGAATGTGTTACTAGTGGTAGATTGAAACAGAACTTTATTAGAATCATTGTTGGTGATAAAGTTACTGTATCTATGTCAAGCTATGATCTTTCCAAAGGTATAATAACTTGGAGAGATAAGTAAACCAAAAAGGAGAAAAGTTCATGGCTGATTTAAGCTTTGTAGATAAAGTACAAGAAGCTACAAAAGATATAATATCTCCTGAACAGGTAATTGGTAGAGGATTAGTAGAACCATTTAATGGTGCTAATTCTGGTGTACGAAAGCTAATGTTTAGTACACATCTTGATCATGTATTTCCTCTCATTGGTGCTGAAAAAGCAATCATTGAGACTGGTTATGAAATCCGTTATGGTGATTATTCTTCTTCAATCACCAGAGCGGATGCTAACTATAGAGTTATTGGAAAGGTTTCTAAGTTTTCTTTTGCTCCAAATCATCATTATTGGTTGATAGTTGAGAATCTTGATACTCATATATTAGATGTCGTTGAAAGAATCTCTTATCATTATATCACTGAGCAATATGGATATTTGTATAATAATGAATATATGGACTCTATCAGTCCTGGTGATATGATTCCTGCAGGACAAATTATACAAAAATCTCTTGCATATGATGAATATAATAATAGAAAAGATGGTGTAAACTTCAATATTGCATATATGACATTAGATGATAATATGGAGGATTCAATTATCTTTTCCGATGTGGCAGCAGGAAGACTTACATCTCCATTGATTAACCTGTAAAGATAATGATCAATGATAATGATATTCCTTTGAATATCTATGGTAATGAAAAAGTTTATAAGATTATTCCTGATATTGGACAAGATATCAGAGATGCTAATCTTATAGCATTGAGAAAAGAAAAGAAAGAAGAAGCTTATTATAATCAGTCAGTGGATAGATTAAGAACTGTCATTATGTCTGATGAAGTAAGACAAACTCATGGTAAAGTAATAGATATTAATATCTATTGCAATAATCCTGAAATACTTGAATCTCATTATTATGGACAACTTAAGATGTATTATACAGAACTTAAAAGATCTGCAAATGAGATTGTAAGTACATTGCTTCCTTATACTGCTCAAGGTTATAAAATGACTTATGAACTTCAAAAGTTATTGAAAACTATGAAGCAAGTTAGTGAAGGAGCACAATATAGTGACAAAAAAGCATTCTCGAATATTATTCTTGAAGTAGTTGTATTGGAAGAACTCAAGATGAATACTGGTGATAAAGCTTCCAACCGATTCGGTGGGAAGGGTGTCGTGAGTAACATCTGGCCTCAAGAGTTTATGCCTAGATTTAAGAATCATAAAGGTGAATATGAATTTGTAGATGTCATATTCAATTCATCTACCATGATCAATAGAGAGAATGTTGGTCAGACATTTGAATTATCATTAACTCATATTGGTTCTGCTATACTGGAGAAGATTAAGAAAGAAAACTTAAGTCTTGATGAAGCTTATAAATTAATCTGGACTTATATCAATTTCTGTTCTCCTGAGCAAGCAGCTTATTTGGAAGAAAGACATAAGTCTCTTACCAGAGAAGAATTTGCATTCTTTATAGAATCTATTGTAGATTCTGGTGCTATTCATCTTTCTATGAAACCTATTTCTGATTCTATGAGTATTGATAAGCTTGATGAAATGTATAAAGCATTTCCATTTGTAAAGCAGAATACAATAGAAGTAGCTATTAGAGATAGCGAAGGAAAGCCTAGATATGTAAAAGCAAGAAGACCTATTATAATCGGCAAACAGTATATCTATAGGTAAACTATATAGTTCGACCAGCGTATATGGTAACATGTGCGTTCTCAAGTGTTAATTGCAGGTAAAGGCTTAAGGCTCTACACCACAACGTAATCCGATTTAATAAAAATTCTACCAAAAGGATAAGCGTGAAGGTACGAAAGTAGAAAAAACGTAGAGATGAAGACAAGGTGAAATAAAAGCTCATATATGAGTCCTAAATCTTCATGCAAAGAAGGCCAGTTCATGCAGCGAATCATCATGGTAGGATCTGTAAATATGCGCATATTTATAAGATTATATGATGAACGTTCAACGACTATCCGATTGTGTCGGAGTAAAATCGCAAGGGCAAATGGCGAAAGAAAAATACTTCTCCTAGAAATAGGATGTACAAATAGTCTGATCACTAGGTAATTCTAGTGGGGATATTGCAATCCCGGTATGAACAGCCCGAATCATACCAAACAATAATGTGAAACAGTTTGCCGAAGAAAAATTTAGTGCTACTTCTCTTTCTGCTACTAATATTAGAAATGAGAATACTAAATCTAGAGCTAAGAAAGATTATAAGGAATTATTTCCAAATACTCCTATTAGATTCGGTAATATGGAGTCAAATAACCAGCTTCATCTTGGTGCTGAAGTAGTAATTAGTAACATGATGATACATTCATTGTCTCCTCTTGGTAGAAGACTTGTCGAAAAAATGTATACTGGTGATCCTTATAAGATTGATATTAAGCTCGATTCTGATTCTTCTAATAGACAAGCAGAAATTGCCAATACATATCTTAAAGCTATTGCAAGAAGACTTATCTTCGAAAAGAAGAAAAAGAAATATCATATCGTTGCTGAATGTCCTGTAAGATTCAACAGTGATCCTTATTATGTACCTATTATGGAAAAACCTAAGGATCTTCCTGAAGATTATGATCCTGTAAAAGCTCTTCGTGAAAGAACTAAATTGGAAAAGAAGAAACAGAAGAATGATAAAATTCAATCTCCAGTTGCTTTTATTCCTGCAAATCCAAATAGGACAGATGACCTAATCTAAAATATTAACTTATTGGAGGAAATTCGAAGCTATGGTTATCGTATCTCCTGTATTAACATTTGATATCGGAGCTGTAGCTTCGGATGATCCTTCTGATATAGCTTATGTAAATAGTTCTATCAAGAAGGCAACTAAATATGTTAATGAATTAATTACTCCTGATTTTAAAGAATTTATGGAGCAAGTTGCTGAACTTCAACAAGACTATGAAGAAGATATAGAATTTGATATTGGCAAATGCTTAGATTGTCTTGATTCTTGTTTAGATTTTGAAGACGGATTAAAAGCATTTAATAATGACTATGGTGATACTTTTGTATTCTTTGATTCAATATATTTATGCAGATTGGTTGGTAATAAATTATATCTTAATGATGAACGTGGGTCTAAAGAATATAATTATATTATGAGCCATAAAGAGACTATAAATAAAATACGTAGAACTATTAACGCTAAATATAATAATCTTGAAGAGCAATATATTATATTTGCAAACTTTTTCATTGTCATGAGAGATAGACCATTTATGAGAACTCTTGTTTTCGTAGATGATAATGGTGAGATGATAATGATCAAGTAAAAGACTTTGTAATTATATAATATAATACTGAATACAGTGGAGATATTATAATGACTGAGCATGAATTTCTATTAGAGCTTATGAATGGTAATAGCTCTATATTGACAGATTCTAATATACAGTGGCTTAATGAATCTGCTTATGAATTATATAACAAGCCCGTACTTAATTTAGAAGAACAATCTAGATTAAAAGATATTATAATGGCTTGTAATATATTATATAATAGAACTGATATGTCTAAACTTCCAATAGAAGATGGATATTATGATCTTCTTCTTGAGAAGTATAAAACATATGATACCCATTTTCAAGTTGGATCTGCAGTTGTAGATTTCGATAATAGTAAACAAAATGATACTAATAATAGTATCAATAATGAAGTTATATGTCCTATACGGATGATTACGCCAGTAGAGCGCAACGATGTATATCAATCAATGTATGAAGGTATTAACCAGCCTGGCAGAATTTTTGTCGATAGACGAGATTTCTGTGAGGTTCCGGTTATCTTTCATAATGATTATATATCAAAGCGTACTCATAATACTGAGCATAATCATCCGTCGTTAGTTGGCACTTTAGATAAGTGCAAATTCGTTTTTTCTTCGGAAGCTATAGAGGCTGGTGTATACAATGATCCAAATGTGAAGATTTTGGAAAGGGATTTCTTTCAAGATCATATACAAAGAGGTATACTAGATCCTCATAGAGTCATAAATGTTGTATGTGAATTAAAATATGATGGTATTTCTGTAGAAGCAGATTGTGGATTTCAAGTATATTCTGCTAGAACTCGTGGAGATACTGGTCAAGAACAAGCTTCAGATATTACTCCTATCTTAGAAGGATATCCTTTTAAGCATGCCAGTTGTATGATTGGAGAAAAACCTATTGGTGTTAAGTTTGAAGCTATAATGACAAAAGGCAATCTTCAAATCTTTAATCAACTTAGAGGAAAAGATTATAAGAATTGCAGAACTGCTATAATTGGTCTATTTGGAGCTTCGGATGCTTATTTATATAGAGATCTAATTACATTAATTCCGTTAGCTTTAGATAGAGATGATGCTCCTTATATCGAAAATAGATTAGAGGAGATCAATTTTCTAAATAGGGTATTTATCTCACATGGAGAACCTTTAAGATATTGCCACATGCAAGGTACACTCCAAGAGATTTTATACATGATAAAAGCCTTTTGGGATGAAGCTAAAACAGCTAGAGATTCTCTGAATTTTATGTATGATGGTATAGTTGTTTCCTATGTTGATGAAGATATCATACAAGCATTAGGTCGCAAGAATTACATCAACAAATTCAGTATGGCTGTTAAGTTTGATCCTTTAGAGGTACAAACCGTTTTTAGAGGATATTCTTTTGAAGTTGGACAAAATGGTCAGATTACTCCAATGATTCATTATGATCCAGTATACTTCTTAGGGACTCTTCATAACAAATCTTCAGGATCTAGTTTAAGTAGGTTCAACAGTCTGGCACTTAAAAGAGGAGATCTTATAAGTGTCACCTATGTCAACGATGTCATGCCTTATGTTAAGAAACTAGACTGTGCCTACAATAGGGAGAATACTAATCCTGTAGAAAAGTTTCCAGAGTTCTGTCCAGTATGTGGATCAAAATTAATGATTACAGATTCGGGTAAATCTGCTATTTGTCCTAGCATGGAATGTCCAGGTAGATCGATTCAAAGAATGGTAAATATGTTCGATAAACTGAACATAAAAGGTTTTGCTGATGCCTCATTCTATTCTATGAATGTATATCATTTATATGAATTATATCAGCAATCAAGATCGTGGTTTATTGATAAATTAGGAGTTGCAGATGGAGAAAGAATTGCTGACGAATTAGATAAATTGAGAACTCTACCTTTATTAGACTCCAAGATTATCGGTTCGTTAGGGTTTACCTCACTGGCTTCTAAGAAATGGGAAGTGGTATTATCCAAAATAACACTATCTGATTTATATCAAAAATATCTTAACTGTACTAGTGATAGTCAGTTCAGTGCATTTATATATGAATTAACGCATCAAGAAACGTTGTCATATACAATTGCAAGAGAATTTCCATTCTTTGAAAAGGATATTCTAGAAATATTATCCTGGGGAAATCTCATCAACACATACGGTAACCAACAATGCTCAAAGCTGCAAATTAGATTCACAGGTTGTAGAAATCAACAGCTATCAGAACTTCTGTGTAATAATGGATATGATGCAGATGATAATGGATCAGTTACAAAGAAAACAGATATACTGATAGTACCTTATACTGGGTTTATCTCTAATAAAGTCAGTAAGGTTAGTGAACAATGTAGGATAATTCCTATAGATGAATTTATAAACAATTTAGATGATATCCTTGGAGAACATATTTCTAGATGATTTTTGATCAAAGATATAGACAATTATAAACTATAATAATGAAATACTTTGGAGGTTAAATAGTTATGAAATTGTCAGAAACTTCTATGCCGCAGAATTATTCCAGAGGTCTGCTTGAAGATAAGCAATATGACATTGCGCCTGATCATACTGGAAAGTTTGGCTATATTCTGTTTCATGGAGTTGCAAATCTTCTTGCAGCTAATAAGGATAAGTCCAAGCCTGTTGCATTTATCCTTGACAGAGTTGATGGTAAAGTCGTTGCTGTTGCAATTGTTCAGTATTTCGAAAATGATGATAAGAACAATCCTGGCAACTGGAATCTTGTTTGGTCTTTTGACGAGAACGATGTTCCTGCAGATGCAAAAAAGATCTATCTTAAAGATCCCAATTCTCATCCGTATTTTGTAACGGCTGCACTTAATCGTTATAATATGGAATTTAAGACGGAACCTGCTATCATTAATCTCATGACTTACTTTATGGAGATTCTGTATAAGTGGTTAGATGAGAATGCAAAAGCAGATGAGGAAGTTCTTATCGAGCAGGATGGCGTATTTCAGGCAAGAGTTGGTATTGAGAATGGAGAGAAAGTATTCTCTATTGAGCCTGCTGGTGAGATTAAGATGATCATCAAAGATGATACTGCTATTGAAAAGTAATCTGATTTGATTTTGTACTGGTTGGGGAGATGATGTTTTATCTCCCCAACAATTTATAGTCTATTAGGAGGAATGATGAATAATCCAACTCCCTTAAACATGCACACTAAAAGATGTGTCATGAATGGACAGATGCTAAATATCTTGTCTTATGATGAATATGCTGAGTGCAGCTCAATAGCTGATAGTTCTATTGGTATTGAGAGAACAACTGCATCTGGAAAATCTATTGTTCTTCCTTACAAAGGCTTATTACCATCTAGAGATACTACACCAACTATACCAGGAGTCTATGATGCTGGTCCAGTTGATATTGTCGTAATGCCTACTGCTGAGGAAGAAGATGATTATATTCCAAATAAAATAATTGAGTTTAGTAATACAGATGGTATCAAGAAAGTTCTTGAATCTCAAGCTCAATTAACAAAATTAGCAGAACCATGGATTACAAGTCCTGACAATATCACTGTTATATCCATTGGTGAAACTGATAGACCTGAAGTTGTTGGTCTTAAGACAGCTATCAATGAAAAACACATTGACATAGACAAATATGCTGGAAGATTTGGAGATAATTTCCCTAATGATAAAAGACAGCTTCGTAATGAGGGTTTGACATTAAAGATGGTTGAAAGATTTTGCCAAAATCTTGATATGGAAGCAATTTTAATCTTTAGAGATAAGAATCCAAATGTTCCAAATCCAATCGGTAGAGAGATTTCTGTTTCTCTTACTGATGGATATATAAACGATGATGATGAACAAGAGTAATACTTTTGTTTTTCGGAGGTATAGATAGTGTTAAACCAAGCACAATTCATGCGTGAGTTCAATGAAACTCATAGAGAAGATTTTAATCCTAATCTCTTTAAACGAGATACTGGAGATATAATTGACTCTATCTATCAGATCGTTAAGTCTTGTGAGCGAGATAAATATTTTACTCTTAGACTGGAAAAGTTTCAAGTTATTGAAGATTATGAAGAAATTATCAATGCTTTGAAACGTCATGAGGAGAATCGAAGAAGAAAAAATGATAAAACTCCAAATTCTTATGATTTTATAAATATCAGAGATACAGATATGGCTCTGATTAGACTTATATGGTTTATAAGACATAATGATATGGAGCGACAAGAAATCAATGGTGTTACAAAAGAGGTAATTAATCCATCTACTAGACTTGAAGTACTAATTGCAGTTCCTAGATTTGTAAGGGATTATTATTTCAGACTATCTGGAAATTATTATACGGCAACATTCCAAATTGTTGATGGAAGTACATATAATAATAGTACTGCATCTCAGTCTAAAGTAGATACTGTTACTATGAAGACAATGTTTGCTCCAATAAGAGTATTCAGAGGCTTCTTAGATATGGTAGATCTTAATACTAAACAAACTTTAAAAGTTATTGAGTATAGTTCTATTATATTTAGTAATAGTGTAAATGTGATGTATTATCTCTTAGCTCATTTCGGATTATATGGATTATTCCAGTTCTTGGATATTCATTGTGTATATCTTACTACACAGCCTAATACTGATCCGGGATATGTATGTTTTTGTAACAATAAGTCTAATATCTATATTAGCACTCCAATATACTGTTTCCAAGAACCTATAGTACAGTCACTTTGTGCAACTCTCTATAGAGGCATTGGTAAAGATATCACTATCAATGATCTATTTGATATTAGATATTGGATCGTTAATCTTGGAGCAGCTTATAAGAATGCAAGTATAGATAAAGGACTTTTTGTTCTTGACTCTATTGATGGTACATATGACAATATCACTAAGAGAGATCTCCATCTTCCTGATGAAGACAAAGAAGATATATATTGTATTCTTCGTTGGATAATCAGAGAGTTCTCCAATCTTAGAACAAAAGAGAATGTCGATGTACGTACTAAGAGAATTAGAATAGCAGATTATATTGGTCAAGTATATGCTACTAAACTTAATAAAGGTATGTATCGCATATCTGATCTTGGTAGAAGGGTAACATTAGCTAAAGTTATTCAAGCTGTGTATACGCAGCCAATGATGCTGATTAATTCTATCTCTACTATGTCTAATTTAATCTCTTACAGAGATAAAGTCAATGATAATGATGCAACAACGGCTCTTAAGTTTACCTATAAAGGTATTTCAGGTTTAGGAGAAGATGGTGCCAGTATTCAAGATATCTATCGATATGTGGACCCTACCCACATTGGTATACTTGATCTTGATACAAGTTCAGGTTCAGATCCTGGTATGTCTGGAATGATTTGCCCAATGACTACAATCAGAGAAGATCATTCCTTTACAGAATATAATGAACCGAATACTTGGAGAGATAATTGGCAACCTATCAAAAGTCAATTTTATCAAGGTACAACTTGTCCTATCAGCTTTACTGTACCTGAACCTAAGAAGTCGTACTATGATCTTAGAGATAAGATTGTAGAAGAGGAGCTTGAGCTCCATAAGATTGTATGCCCTGTTAGAGACATTAACAATGCATTTTCATATGCATATGATGAAGTAGACATTGAAAATGGATCTGATAATACTACAGTCGATAATCGTGAGGTCATGTCTTTATTCAACATATCAGAAGATGGTGGTATTGTATTGTCTGAAGATGATGACGTGGAGGAGTAAGGTATTGCTCTAGAGGGTAATTCCTCTAGAGCAATTTTTTGAAGAGGAGTTATATGAAGAATAGTAATAATACTAATAGTAACAAAAAACTTATGTCTTGCATTAAACCTATAATTAATGGTATATATTATGAGAGAAGGAATATGTATGCAAATATGAGTGGGGGTTACAGTGGCAATATGACAGATTATGTTGTCCATGTAGACAATAGCAGTATGCTTAAGTCTGGTATTAGAACTATATTGATTGAAAATGAAAGAGTGATGAGGTAAAGAGATATGGTTAGTACAACTTATGTGTATTTTGTATATTCCGGGGAACAGATTAAAGAAAAGAATAATATACTGGCATCTCAAAATAAAAAATTCAAATGTGGTACGGTTGTAGTAAATGGTCAAAGAAAACAATTTACTCAGGTTGTTAGTTCTCTTAATCAGATGAGTAGATATGTAGATACTAAAATTGTTTGTGAAGGTATCTATGGAGACTTTACATTTACTAATCCGACAGAGGAGTAAATTTTATGGTATTTTCTACCGATCAGATCGATGAATTACTTTCGAGATATACAGTAAACACTAAGTTTACTAACTCTGAGTTCTTTAATAAGGATACATTTAAATCTATCTTTGATGGAATTATCAGTCATGGTCAAATCTTTGATATAATTCTTGATAAAGGTAATTTAAACTATATAAGACCAATTGAAGCTTTTAGTATTGAAGAAGCATTAAGCTTAAAAATGTTAGCAAAAGATAATTATAATCCGACTGACATTCTTAGAAATGCTATTCAATATAAAAATATGAGATTGTTCTTTGCTGATATTCCTGATAAAGACTCATATTATTATCTTCTTAATTTTGAGCATGATGGGAATTTTTATATCAGTATTATTTTGCTTAAAGATTTTCCTGCAGATGAAAGTTCCAATATTCAATACTCAATTATTAGAGATATTATAGAACTTTACTTTACAATATCTTTCAAGAAAGCTGGTATTCCTGTAAACTATGATGAGATCTTTGCAGAAGATTGTATAAGTTTTCCTTCTAGAATGAGATCTTCAGACTTTATGTTTATAGCATATTACTATGCTTATTATTTTGAAGCATTATTGACATTCATTCCATATTCTGCTGTAGAGAACACTGTCATTGAAAACGGAATATCTATCTTATTTGATCCTGAAGATTCTCGTAAGATCATTAATGATAGACAAAATATAATCAATGGTGATAGTAGTGATGCTGTCGATTATGCTTATATGATTACTATGAGTTATTTTAAATCCGTTGTTCAAATTGCTTCAGAAGTAAATAATGAATTAGAACAAATTGAACAGGATATTTCTAAAACATCGGAGGACAGTAATGTTTAATGTAGGAATAGATCTTCAATTCAATGTAGACACTATTCAATATCCGATAAAGTTTACCAAAGGCAATATTTGTATTCATTGTGGTGCAGAAGGTACACTTAAATGCGTTGACTCTTTTGGTAGAGAGACTAGAAAAGGTAATGAAATTTATCCTTTCGAGCATATTAAGTGTACTAACTGTGAAAGAATCTATTCAATAGAATGGAGAAAAGATCCTGAAGATCCTGGAAAGATGAGGCCTGTTGCTGTAGATCCAAGTATTAAGCAACAATTTCTTAATTCCTTAGCTCCAGGAAAAGATAGTCGTATAAAAACAGTACAATAGATTGTAAAACTCTAACAGTATTTTGACTTCAATATAATATATATTGAAGAAAGGACGTAAAGAGGATGAAATATCTATATGCTAGTTTTACTGGATATGCGGGTTTTTATCATGGTATGGGATTAAATAAACTAGAGATAGATTTTAGAAAATCTATCTCTCCTATTATTCTTATTACCGGTAAAAATGCTTCTGGTAAAACAACATTACTAAATTCATTGAATCTGTTTCCAGATTCATCATCTTCTTTTACACCTAACATTGATGCAGAAAAAAGATTAGGATTATTTGACAATGGAAACGTATATGATATACAAATCATTTCTCCCGCTGATGGTAAAGGCGGGAGAAAAGTTTCCAAGGCATTCATTCAAAAGAATGGAGTAGAACTAAATTCAAATGGAAATATATCTTCATATAAAGATATTATTTTTTCTGAATTTGAGTTGGATTCTAACTTTGTGTCATTGTCTAAACTATCATCACTTGATAGAGGTTTAGGTGATAAAACTCCTGCGGAAAGAAAGAAATTTGTATCTAGCATTGTAGAAAACTTAGAGGTGTATAATAATATATATAAAACTCTTAATAAGAAATCGTTGATATTTAAATCTCATATAAGCAATCTGCATACAAAGATACAAAATATAGGTGCAAAAGAAGCTATAGAAGCAACATTAACTTCTCTTAGAATGAGAGAAGCTGAATTAAATGAAAGTATTATATCTTTGAATAATACTATAGTAGCTATTGAAGCAAAAAGTAATATAGATGAAGATGAAGCTATCAAGTTACAGAATCTTTCTAATACTAAAGTTGAATTGGAATCTACGTTGGCTTCTATAGAATCAGAGATTAAACTTCAGCTTCATAATTCTAAACTAAAAGAAGAGAATATAGATCAACAATATAAAAAAGATTTAGAATTGGTTATATTCTATAATGGTAAAGTGGAAACTACAGAATCATTATGGAGAGATAAATCTAAATCTTTTTCAGATCTTCAAGAATGGATCATTCATATGGAATCTGATTTAAATTATTATGATAATAATAGTTTTGATTCTATTATCAAATCATATGATGAATCCAATTCTAGATTAAAAGAAATACTAAATGAACTCAATAGTATCAATATATCAAGTGATACAAAATTAAAGTTTGATATTCAATCTATATTAGATGAATATTCATATTTTATTACTTATATTGATACATTAAGATCATATGCTACTAAAGATATGATTCAGTTTATTACTATAGATTATGATCCAAATATAGTACAGAAATTATTAGCTGAATCTGAAAAATTAGTTACTCATCTTGATAATATCAAACTTCAAATGACTGATATTAAAGAGAAGATGACTAGTCTTGCAACTTTAGAAAATAGACCTAATTCTTGTAAAAATGATAAATGTCCTTTTATTGCTCAAGCTGTTACTATAAAGAAAGAAATTGGAAATAGAGATCTTGTATTAGATTTTGAGGCTTTAGAAAGAGATATGGAACAAACTTCCATATCCATTAGTGAAATTAATAGTAAAATTGATCTGGTAAATTCTTATATTCCTGAGAAGGCCAGATTAGATGCTGTTATGGAGCATATTTCCAAAATCTTATCTATAAATTCTGATTTATTACCTGATTATATGAAAGATTTTAATACTATAATGAGAATGATTAATGATGATAACTCTTTTAATGATATAAGAGATCCTCAAAGATTAAATCAAGCAGTAGTATTATTGTCTCAATTAGAATCAGAAAAAGAAGTTAATATAAGACTTGAATCAGAATATAATACTGCAATGGATAGGATTCAGTTTATAAATTCTTCTAATGTTTTATTAGAAAAGAAAAAGGCTGAATCTGATTCTTTGGTAGAAGAGATATCTAAACTTAAAACAGATTTAGATAACTATAAAAGTTTATTATCTGAACTGAAATCTAAAGTTGCTTTGGAAGAATCATTGGCTACTATAGTATCTAATAAAAAAGATATATCAAATCAATTATCTCAAATTAATGAGAAATTAGCCGAGTTCAAAGCTAAGTCAGATAAAGCACTAAGTATGTTATCTAGTATTCAAGAATATAGAGGAAAGATATCTCAATATCAATCAGAATTAATTCCTATACAACAGGAGATTTCCAGATTGGTGGGTCAATTAACTCTTCTTGATAGTTATTATACAGAATATAATGAATATAATTCAAAATATAATCTTATAGAAACTATTAAGAAATATTGTAGTCCAACTGGTGGTGGAATCCAAACAGTATTTATGCAACTCTATATGAGTAAAACACTTGATCTGGCAAATCAGATTTTAGGAATGCTCTTTAGAGGTGAATATAAATTACTTGATTTTATTATTAATGAAGATGAATTTAGGATTCCATTTGTTGGAGGATCTGGTATTCCTATTGATGATATTGCTTATGGTAGTAATTCACAAGTATCAATGATAGGAATGATTATCAATCTAGTATTATTACATCAAGCTAGTACCCATTATAATATCAGTAGACTTGACGAAATAGATGGATCTGCAGATGGTTATAATAGGGGTATCTTTGTAGATGTATTGAAAAAATGTATAGAGATACTCAATATTGATCAGGTATTTATTATATCACATTCTGTAGAGGTAGATAATACATCTGCTGATATAATCAAATTTAAAGGATATGATGGATTTGATGAAAATCAAATGCTTGGCAATGTAATCTTTGATTATAAAGATTATGTAAAAACAGTAAATTAATGCTAGATGTTTGAAGGAGGTGATATTCAAGTGGATACATCTAAAGATAAGAGAACAAAAGAAGAACTGGTTGCTGATCTTGAAAGAAAGATAGCTTATTATGAAACTAAACTTACATCTACTTTGGATCAAGTAGATAGAGGAGTTTATGTAGGTAAGATTTCTGAAGCTAAAAAGGAAATCAAGAAATTAACTGAAAAGAAACTTACTCCTAAAGTTAAAAAGCATTTTGAAGATCCTGTGATTGGAGAAAAGAAAAATAAACCCATTAATCAATCTGATAGCAGAGGTTCTGTAATTGGAATAAATAATGGGGTATATCAGATCAAATTATAAGACAAAAAAAGAATCCCAGTAGGAATAATCCTACTGGGATTTAATTTCTTATTAGTATGCAGAAGCAGGACCTTGATTAATAATAACCAGAGGAAATGTCTGATTAAGATTAGTATTTTTGGCAATCATTCTATCTCTATCTACAGTAGTATCAGCAAGAATATTTTCATCATAAGTAGGCATATTAGGAATAACTTCACCAGTTTGAGTATTCATAAACTGGAAGAACTTATTACCAGTAGCATCGTCCATAACTAATACCTGTTGTACTGCAGGATTATCTTCATATCTCCACATATTCTGTTCAGGAGTCAATCTAGATTGATAATTAAGGTAAGAAGTATCAACAGGCTGACCACCGATAATATCCATAGGCATTTGTGCTCTGACAATACCAGATCCAAACATTGCAGGATCAATTTGAGGCATAATAGGAGATACAGGATTCATCTGAGGATTAGCCATAGCAGATTTATAGAGATCTGCAATATACTTATCATCATCAATTGCAGCTTGAGCTGCTTTAGCATCTTTATATCTCTTATAGTCAAGATCATTAGCTTTAGAGATAGAAGAATTAATCTCTCTAATAGCAGAAATTTTATTGCTTAATAATGATCCAACATTTTCAGATAATCCAACCAATACATTGTATTTATTCTTCATAGTACGATTATTACGTACCATCTGAAATTCTTGCATCAATTCTGAATTAAGAGAATCGATTTGTCCAAGAGTTTCTCTTAATAATCCAGTTGTTTCATAATAACTATAAGCTGTAGGATTATCAATAATCTGTCCAGATGTAGAATTAGCAGGAGTAGTATCTTCTTCTCCAGTAATAATAGGAGTATTACCAGATTCTTTCTTAGGTCTTCCAGGCGATCTCTTCTTATTTGCTACTTCTTGATCAGAAGGTTCTACATCTACTTTAATTGTACTAGGTTTAGCTTTAAAACTAAATGCGCTAGAGCCTGATGAAACAATTTGAGGAGTTTCAAATTGTCTAGGATCTACCATTTTCTGTTGACCAGGCTGTTGTATAGGTGTTCTCATTCCACCAGGAGCTCCAAAAGGATTTTGCATCATAGGTTGATTTGGAGCTTGATATACAGGAGTTGCTCCTAATGGAAGAGCAGCATGTTGAGCATAAAATGGGGAATTTACTGGCTCAAAACTCATAATTATTTACCTCCTAATAAAAATACTAATTGCTAGTAAAGCATTACAATAATGTGTAAGAGGTAAATATTTACATAGATTTTGACATTAATATAATGGAGGCTATCATGATACCACAACTATTAGAAAAGTACCCATTGGGTGCTAATATCACAATAATGAACACATTTTATCAGCACCCTGTATGGAGTGAAGGTACAAAATTAAGTGATGATTTTATTGTATTAGTATATAAAGATAATACTACATCAAAGAAGCATTATTGTATAATCAATAATCCTGAATATACATATTATATATCTAAACCTGGAACGGAATTAGATTATTCTCAAATGTTTGTATCTAAAGATCTTGTAGAACCGGTTACAGTTCCATTTACAAAACTTGAATATGATATTGCAAAAAGAACTGGAAATATGGATTTTTATAAGGAAAATCTATTAAATAAAGATAAAGCAAGAAATGCTGAACTTCATAAAGATCCAAGAATATTCTTTTCAGATGTAAATATCGAAGATCATTATAGATTTAAGTTTGCTATGACTTATACTAATGAAATAGAGAAACTTGATAAAGGATTCTTCGATATAGAAACTGATTTGAAATATTGTCCAACAGAATTTCCTGAAAGAGGAAACTGTCCAATAAATGCAGTATCATATTTTGACGAAGGATCTAATCATTGTTATACTTTTCTATTAAGAAATCCTGATAATCCATTAATAGCAAAATTTGAAGAAGAACTTAAATATGGTAAATTTGGATTAAATGATATTAGGGAATTTGTAGAAGAACATACTAAAGATAAGAAAGGTAAATCCCAAACAAAGAAATTTGGATTAGTAGATACTGATTATTCAATTCTATTTTATGATCATGAAATAGAATTAATTAAAGATCTATTCAAAACAATTCATAGTTGTAGTCCAGATTTTGTTGAAGGATGGAACTGTTCTGCATTCGATATTCAATTTATTATTGATAGAGTAATTGTATTAGGGTATGATCCAGCAGATATATTATGTGATCAAACATGGCCTGTTAAGATAGTAAAGAATTATATAGATATGAAGAATCTTAACATGCTTCCTGAACGAGGAGATTATACATTTATATCTGGATTACCAGTCTTTATGGATCAAGAAATTCAATATGCTTCTCGTAGAAAAGCTAAATATGGTTCTATCAATAGTTTCAAACTAGATGATATTGGGTATAAAGAAGCTCAAATTCATAAGTTAGATTATCATCATATTACACATGATATCGGTAAACTTCCATACTTAGACTATAAGACATTTGTATTATATAATATTATGGATGTCATAGTTCAGAAAGCCATAGAAATTAAAACAAATGATCTTGAATATATATTTAGTAAATGTCTTGTAAACAATACTATATATAGAAAAGGTCATAGACAATCTGTATATCTCATCAATAGAATGGCTAATGATTGGTATAAGATGGGATATATAATTGGCAATAATCAGAATAAAAATACTCCTAAACCTGCCCGCTTCGCCGGCGCTCTTGTTGGATCACCTACTAATACTGATGATTATGCCAAGTTAAAATTAAATGGTAGATCTATTTGGGTGTGTGATAATCTACAGGACTACGATTTCAAAAGCTTATACCCTTCAATATTACTAGAATTTAATATTGCTACTAATACACAAATTGGTAGAATTGACATCTATAATAGATGGAAGGTAAGATTTAAGAAAGGTAATGGAGATCAAATCTTTTATATTAAAGATTCTGGTAATGCTCATGATTTTGAATATGGAGATATTAAAGATGGAACTAAGATAGTAAAAGTTAGAAAGAAAATATCTTTATATCTTGATCCTGAGTTTACTAAACCTGTAGCGGAAGATATTGATTACATTGCTGAAGATTACGAAACTCTAGAATATGAAAAAGTTTATGAGCATGAAAATGCTTTCCACTTTGATAAACATTCTAGAGGTGGGGAATTTATTGAAAATCTTGTTACTGATAATGAAATCGAATTTTGTCATAGATGGTTACATCTAGCAAACTTCCAAGAATTATTGGAAGATATTGATGAATATTATCGTATTAATAGTATTGGTCCTTATAGCGAATTTGATAAAGTAAATTGTCCTATAAGACCATCTACTATAGGAACTATATATAGTCCTATTACTTTTAGAGAAGGTAATAAGAATATAAAGCCTATAAGATTTATAGAAATTCCCAAAGATGATAGTCACAAAACTGTACAGTTATAATACAATATATAATAAGTCTATGTATAGAAATATACATAGACTTATTATCTAAGGAGCTATATAATGACTTATGTTGATGAACTTTTAGGAATAGCTATCAAAAAGATACCTTGTATAATAAAATCTAACGAAATTCCTAATGCTAGATATTTTATATTTAATGGATATCTTATGATAGAATTATATGATACTGTATTATTCTTTTATAAAATGAATGATATGAATATTATAAGTCCTATAGAATTTACAATATCTATAAATGAAAATAAAGAACTCGTACCATGTATTATAAATACTTCAGGAGTATTAGCAGCTATGTTTTATAACTATATTAATATTCCTATGTATAATGCTATTATTGCAGAACAAAATGATTTACAAGATGATCCTGAATTTAGTAAATTATTAGCATTAAAAGCAGCAGATGGTATGAAATTCTATAAAATGCCAAATAATGAATTATATAGTATAAGTTATTTACCAGTATTTACAGGATTTCCTGCAATAGTAAAAAACGACTGTATAAGTGCTAAAGTATATAAAGATTCTACAGAAGGATATAGTATAGTAGAATATACTATATATAAGAACAAACTTAAAGATAGTATCAAAATGTATTATAGAATATTAAACTTATAAAAATAAAGGACTCTGTTATAAGAGTCCTTTATTTTTTGTATTTGATGATACCTTAAACACCATTATAATTAAGCTCTTTCTTCAAATTTACAGAAAGGTATCTTAGACAATATGGAAATCAAAGGTAATTATCTTCATTTATTATTAAAAAGAACCAATAAAGAAATTCCTTATCATTTTAATATATCTAGCGATTTATATCCATTACAAAATCAAGATTATTTGAATAAAATGGTAGATGTAGTTATTAACGACTACTGTAGAATTTTACCTGATGATGTACCTGCATATAGAAAAATAGCAGATCCTCAGATATTTACAGAACGTTGTAGGTGTATTAGATTTGATGCGGAAGCACCTTATGTAGCAGTATATGTATCTCAACATTACGATTATGTATTGGTAGATTCTTCTGCTGCTCCTTCTCAATATCCTCTTATCAGTAATATTCAATATGATAAAGATAATATGGATATTATTGGTACTAAATGTATTATACAATCCGGTTATCATTTTAATGATAATATGCTTGATACATTTGATTTTGAAGGTGTTGTTATAGCATCATATGTAACAGAACCTGCTGTTGATGTAATAATAGGTTTATATTCTGATGAAGAATTTACAGTATATCTTGGATCAGAAGTATGGTGCGATATGAAAGAAAATATTATACCTGATCCTAATATGGTTAGTAAGACTAAGACTACTACAATAAGACGTATGTTATTGGAAGGGAGAGTTCCATATGGTCTTGATCAAAATCAAGTTTCCGGAGAGTGAATATATAATCAATAGAGATAAATTTGTCATTAATTCATTATATCCAATTGGATTTAAAGAAAGTAATATAAAAGGATGCTTTATGTATTTATTAGGAGCATATCAAGATTATGATGATTGCTTTGTTTATCTTCAGATAATGTTCCAAGTTGATGATCCATTAGAATATGATATGCTGAAAAAACATCCTAATTATATTCCTAATTATGATAATAATATGGAAAAAAAATCGGTATATCTATACATGATATCTGAAATGAATAATACCAATTTATATGCTACAGATTTTATTATGCATTCTGATAAGCCTGGTTATCATTCAGCTCATGCAATAAGACAAAATGAAGATAAGACTGCAGAAGCATTGGATTTATATATACCACAAAATACTTTCATTAGATTGAAAATATTTATGGAAAATTTAAATGTAAAATCTGTAGTATTTCCTTGCGAAATCTTTGCCAATCCTAAATTCAATAGTCCAAAGTTTGTTACTATAGAAGAAATTGAAAGAGGAGAAACTGCTTATGCTGCTAATAAACAGTTATTTGTAGATACTCACTATATTCTCTATAGTGGTCCTGATAGTTATAAATGTAATTATAGAAGTTTTATTAATCCTGATAAAACTCTTACAAATGAATTAGATCAAGATATGTATACTGGTCAGTATAGTGTACATTATTATATTGAATATATGGTAAGAGATGAAGATGATGTATTATTGATATATGATGCACCAAAATTCAGATATGAGAAAGAAGAAGAAAAATTAAACGAAGATGTTATTGTTTGTAGAATACCTGCAAAATTGGTAGAGAAAACCAATTTTATAAATCAATTCAATAAAATCTATGAATAAGGAGTTCAAATACAGATGGGCAAGATTGATATTACAGGTAGTATTATAAATAAAAATTATAATCATGATTACTATGAAAAGATATTTAAAGAATCTAGTACAAATAATAATTCTGATAACGGTGATTTTGCAATAGTATTAGATAACTTAGGCAATGTTATCAATACTAATAATGATTTTATTATTGAATCCATATCTCCTCTTAGTTTATATGGATATGAGCATTCAATGGCTTTATTCTTATTAGCTAAAGTTAAATCTGGTAAATTATTTACTCTTATGAGTATATATGAAACTGAGAATGAAGAGGAAGAGAAATTTATTAAAGAATGTATTCCATTCTATAATGATGGAAGTACTAATGGAGATTCTCTCTTTAGAAAACTTGTAGATAATACTATTATTGATACTCTTCCTATATATTTATCTGATTTTAATATAATGACAGAAGATGGTCAATTAAATAATAATACAAAAAGATTCTATATGAAGGCAAAAAGACTCATAAATAATAAGGAGTTTGAAAATAGATTTTATCTTTCTCCTAATATTGCAATATCATTATTATTTATTGAAAACTATATATTAGAAGGTATCAAGAATAATCATGATATCACATTAGCAACTACATTTGGCCATAGAGTAATTGATGAAGTATCTATATTTAATGTAGGTAAAGTAGATAGTATTGTGTCATTAGCTCCTATTGATAAAAAGAATAATGTAGCTATTATGTTTAAAATGATACAATGTACTCCTGAAGGAAATAAAGAATCTTTATATTTATTATCAGCATATCATACATCATGTAAATTAGATAAGAAAAAAATCACTACTACTATTGAATCTATGAATGAACAGTATTTACATGATGCTAATCAGTATATTTCTGATTTCTTCTTTAATACAAATATTAATGGCAATGGATATACTATTCATTGTGCTAAGAATATAAATAATAATTATAAGATATTTATTTTAGATAGTGCTACATCTACATATCTTACACATTTAGTTGCAACCTTATAAAATGCGAAGAATTGCCCAGAGGTAATAAAATACCTCTGGGCTTTTCCATGAGTTCAAACACACAACAGAAAGGAAACAAACAAATGACACGAAAACAAGACGAAGAACACAACGAAAGAAGAAATCATTTATAGCACATCCGCATTTATTATTAGCCTTTAATTTTATGTTATTACAAATTACTAGTACAATAGTATATTTTGACTCAGATTAACTTATAAATAATATATAATAAAATAGGAGGTAAATACGTCATGATGGAATTCTATAGGTACTATTTTATTCTATATCTAATAGATATGACAGGTAATATGACATTTATCTCTAATACTGATCCTGTAACTTATACTCTTGATATTAATTGTGCTAAATTATATGAAACAGAAGTAAATGTTGATAATGATATATTAGATTTATATGATAGAATTAGTATATTAGTAAAAGAAACAGGTTTAAGAGGATTTATAAAAGCTAAAATAAGAAAAGCTCTTAGTACTGATGAAATAAAAATTGAATGGATTGAAGAGGTGATATGAGATGATATATCCTGAAAACTTAGGATCTTTCCTCGTAGAATATCCAGAATATATTCCATATCAATTTTCTAAAATACAGAATAATTGTCTGAAATTATATAGAAGATATTATTCTTATGAGGGAAACATATTTAAAGTATTAGAAATATTTAATATCTTTAATACTAAGTATTATAATATCAAGATTAATAATTCTTTACAAGCAGTTATATCTTGTCCGGTATATGATATATTATATGAATTAGTACCAGATCATAAAAATATGATAAATAGAAATATCATAAACGATGATAACTGGTATACTGGGGCAGAAATAAAATACTGGTTCTTTATTCATAATAAGAATATTGAACAAGATTATCCTGATTTTAAACAATATCTATATATAGATAGTAAAAGCGAAATTAATGATACAGGATTATACAAAGTTCAATATAATACTAAATATGGATATGGTAGAATAATATCTAAATATCGATAAAAAATAAACAGGATTTTATTCCTGTTTATTTTTTGCAATTACGTCACAATATTCAACTTTACTTTTACTATACACAATGGAATATGACCATACTATACCGTTACATCATAAAATCACATAAAGCATCACTGAACTTTTACATCACATAATTTCACCGCACAATTACAAAATACTGCAGGGATAGATAATATCCCTGCAGTTATTGTATGATTTATTCTGCTTCGGTCTCTTCTTTCTTCTTTCTACCTCTTTTTTTGGTAGCACCAAGAAGAATACCTTCAGGTCTCTTATCACCTTCAAGTACTTCATAAGTGAAACGACCTCTACCAGCATTATGCCAGCACCCAAGACCATTCAACTTGCCATAGTCAAGCCATTCAAAGACCAAAGCAAACATGAGATCATTCAGTGCGGTTACTTCAAAATCCACTGTAGATCCAGCAGGAATTTCTTCAGAAGAAGAGATGGCAACTCTTTCACCCTGAGGAGTCTGTGCTCTTAAAGGCCGTTCACAGATAGGAAGAATGCCGTCATGATATACTGAAGGATCAGAAAGAACGATAGGGCTCTTAGGATCACCAGACGGATTATTCATATTTACGAATACCAACTGATCGATCTTCTTTTTATACGATGTAAGTTCTGAAGAAAGAGTGCCTTCACACTCTCTCAATGCAGAACAAGCATTCTTAAACATTCCTTTCAGAACGTATCCATAGATAGCAGGGATTCTGCTTCCATCAGGAAGAGTAATTCTGGCAAAGGTGGTGATAGGTCTTCCGACTTCATCAGAAGCTTCTTTTACTTCTTCACTCAAAGCCTTGACCTCTGCATCGACCTGATCAGGCGTTCTGTCAGGATTCTTGGTTGCGATATAATCTCTGTAGATCTCTTCATCTGCAGGAAGAGTTCCCAGCATCGGCTCCAAGAAAGTAAGTCTCACTTTAACAGTTTTCATTTTGATTTCCTCCTTTTTGTTCATATGAAATCGCTTGTTAATATTACATAACTTCAGAATAGAAGTTATTTTTACTAGCAATGATCATTTGCATTTGCAAAATCTCATTTTCCAGCATTGTAACTACTTTTTGAGCAGCACAGATAAAATCAAAAGATACTACAAGATTATCTACTGAATTACCTTGCTGATCGATCAACGTTTGCAGACCATCTCTGCATCTAGCCATTGCTTGAATATAATCACGCATACTATTTTCGGAATCATTCGTGATATAGTTATCAAGAATATTATGAAATTGCTCTTCGTTTACTTCATTCCGAAAGATATTCATGATTTTTGATCTCAAAGCATCTATATTATCGCTAGATTTCATTCCAAATACCATCCTTTGTATTTTTTTGAAAAGAGTTCCCGTAAGGTTTTAAACCTTACGGGATTATCAATCCTGTTTGCATCTCAACATTATCTCTTATCTGCTTCATTCTATCAGACATATTGATTACATTCTTAAAACTGAATCTAACCTTAGTTTCTAATGGAAGAATCTGTAATGCATATACATAATTCAATAATATCTGTTCTATATCTTTAGATACCATAGAATCAAGTATAGTATACAGAGCAGTATTGATTGTGTTGAAATTCGATCTTATCACATCATTCGTTTGATCATCTGCCGGAAGCTGATTTATAGATTCCAACATTGTGTTGATAAATAGGTCATTAAATCTGTCAAAAATAGTAAGATAAATATCTATTACATTTTGTACAGAAAGTTTCAAGCCGCATCTTATAATGAATGTATTTATTCGATGGACCTTCTTATCAATACGAAATGTAGAGTTCGCTACCATTGACAGGATTCTTGCTCCATTCACTCCCAGAATAGCGGATAGTCTTATAACTAAACGATTATTCACTATATAAGAGATGCCTAAGAGCAATTCACATATCTCTATATCTTTTTCAGGTAATGAATAGTAATCATAAACCAATTTATTGATACAAATTTTTTGTGAATCCGATAGATCTAATAAACCTACTACATCAAAGAACAAAACTAGAAACCTCTTATTAGTAAATAACTCTAATGCAATATTTCTAGTCTCTGGAACCGACAAAAACAGATCATAATTCAATATCATAGAATATTGTCTTATAATAATCTGTTTAATCTCCTCATCATTAAGGCTATCTATATCTCTTATCTTTTCTACTATAGTAGATAATTGATATTCAACAGTCTTAAATGGTGATGCTATAGGAGTATCATCAAATATAGGCTGATTTTCTTTAGCCTTAAACAACTCTGATATCATCTTTCCTCCTATAATACTTGTTACACAAAGCTTACATAAATCTAATCTACTTTGCTATAGCAACACTTCACCTCACCTTACTTTACTCTACTTTACCAACGCTATACATAAATGCCCTATACAATTACATAGCAAAACAATAAGATGCAATGCTAATACATTACTATACTAAGCATAACATACATTACCATCACACTACCTTATCCCAATCCACTTTACTGATACCATACACAACTACGCACTATCTGACTTTACTGATACCATATAACATAGTACTACACTATTACTTTATAAAGTAGTTGTATAATATGTAACTTTTACCCAGGGATTAAAATAATCCCTGGGTAATATAGTGTATTATGAATTTGCATTCAAGAAAGCTTCGATACTCATACCTTTCTCAACAGGTTTAATCATATCGAATCTTCCAGCGGACGGATCAAGATTCATACCATTGATGGCCTGGTAGAATTGATCGTTATCCTGCTGAACTTTCTTAAAAGCCTCATTATATCTATCAAAGATTTCCTGGACTTCATCAAGAGGCATATTCATACCAGAAACAATATACTGAATATATTCCTTCTTTCCATCCCATTGTTTCTGCTGGAAGCATTCAAAAGGATGTCCATAAGTATCCTTAAGCATCTGGAAGCTATAATCGATAGCATCTTCAGACTCAGGAGTAATATTCAGAATCACACCAATTCTGATAGCACCAGGATTCTTTGACTTGATACTGTGACTATTATAGATCATTTCTTTGATAATCTTGTTAAAATCATCGATATCAACAAGAGGTTTGGAAAGATAATGTCCTTCAACAGTCATATATCCACTGGTATTAGATACCTTAAGGATATCTGTATCATCAATATTCTGAGAAGATTCAATGAAGTTCTGTCCTGTAAGAATAGCAATTCTCTTGCACATTTCTTCATTGGCCATCTGTTCAGCCTTAAACTTATTTCCATCTGCTTCCTTTAAGAAAGAAGAATTGGAAATAGCCTGTACGATGATCTTACTATCCATCTCTTTAAAGAACTCAATGGAATTAGAAAGTTCACGTACATCTTCTTCAAATCCTGTAAACGCAATGATATGCACATTGCGATTCATTACATCTTTGAAGAACTTAGCAATGATAGGTGTTGATCCAGAACCTGTACCACCACCGATACTGCAAACAAGGATAACTGTACTATAATCTTTAAGATCCATAGTAAGTTCTCCATCTTTGATTAATCTTATAGCATATTCCTTTGCAATGGCTCTTTCTTTACCACATCCGGTATCTTTAGAGCTCATTACAATCTTTTTTCCCTTATATTCTTTAGGAAAATCTTTTGATGTAGAATTGATGAGAACTGTATCATCAACATCTACTACTCCTGCAGCAATAGCAGCACAAATAGCTTTATTGCCAGCAGCACCTAATCCGAGCATAAGACATCTCATTAATTATTTCCTCCTTTTTTATTATATGCTATATAGCACCATCGCTAATATATACACTTAGCTTTATTATTGTGTGTATAAAATAGAACTAATCTCGCTATTAGCATCGATATCCATATATACTTTAGCGAGTCTATAGCCAGAATCATTAAATTCAGGAATTTCTGATTTACAAGCTATAAATTCCATATTCAATTGTTGCGATGCATATGTAGTAGCATCAGATTCTTTTGCAAAATGCTTTGCCAGAAAGATGTTATCTGTCCAAATATCTTTTTTAGAATAAGAGCCAGATCTATTATTTCGTAGACTTAGCAACTTATGATAATTTGGAGATTCAATATCATCATCTTTCTTTACGACAATATAGAACTCTTGTCTATACACATTATCCTCCTTTCTTTAATAGATAATATTGTATGTGTTTGAAACCATAAAATAGCTCTAGGGACTTGATAGCCCTAGAGCAAAGTAACTCTGTTAATAATAGCTGGATACTGATTTAGATTTCTTCTTTAGATATTTATCCATCTTAGCAATATAAGCATCTAATTCAGAACTATTAGCTCCATATCCAGTATAGCCTGAAAGCATTCCTCTGATACTACCACTTCTATCATATAAATAATCACAATAAGCAATCATCATTTGAAAATTGGTTGTACCATCATATGCAACTTCTGCACACCAATCAGACTCATCATTACCTAACAGTTTAGTGTATACGTACTTACTTGTACCATCCATAAACTGTCCAAATCCTTTGGCTCCACTACTAGAATTTGTTACCTTTTCATTTCCAGTAGATTCAGTCATTGCCCAAGTTAAAATAAAATCTGTATCGAATGCGTAAGAATCATCTAAAGTACATTCTAGCATTCTAAGTTGGTCATACGTAATATCAGTACGCTTAGCATAATAATACAATGCATATTCGTACTTATCATATAGCTCTTCTCTCGCACGAAATTCTTCAATTTCTTTGTGCATTTCATTGTTACAAGCAATTAAACTGTTTTTATCTCTAGTGAGATTTTCACAGTCTTCAGAGAGATCATTTACTGCTCCAAGCAATGTAGTATTGGTTTGCAGTAATGTATCGTTCTTCTCTGTAAGTTTAGCAATGCTTGCTTCATACTGCTGAAATTGCGCAGAAGCACTGTTACTCTTTGACATATATAGATAAGCTGCTCCAATAAGAGCTACAGTAATAACTGTAGAATATACTATAAGCAATTTATTATACAGTCTCAGATCTCTGATTTTTTGTCGTGTTTTGATATGGTGATGTCTTCTACTCATACTATAGTTCATTTTTGATTAATCCTCCTTTTCAGGAGCTATATAATTATGAGTATAGACCAACTTTTAAATTACTTCTTCTCAGGCGGTAAATCTAAAGTTTCATTGATCGGTAACTGATCTCTAGAATCTTTCTTTCCATTGATAGATTCAACATAAATCTTATTAGATTCCTTATCAAAAGGATTCCATCCAAGACTAAGATCACCTTGCTCGGTAATACTACCGTATTGTTGATTATTATCCATAATTAACCTCCTTCACAATTATAGTATATAATTATTATACTATTTGGATTTTAATAAGTATTAATAATATGTCAATAGAGGGTATATTTAAAATAATATACCCTCTATTTATACTATAATTGTACAATATTGGTATAGTTTATAGAGTTCTTTTCGAACCTCTTAAGTCCGATGCTCTCGTATGGAAAACCTCCCAAATTTGTAGATACAAGTTCATCATAATCAATAAAAGGTAATAACCAATCAGGTGTTATAACGTCAATTGGTAATGCTACTGCATCAATATCTTTACCTTTAAATTCAGGCATTTCTAAAAGTTTAAGACAATTTTCATATACTTCAGGAAAAGTATCTTTAATCTTTTCTATAGTAGCATGATTAATTTGAACTTTAGCAATATCTACAGCATTTCTTTCTTCAAGATTCAATGAAGGTGTTCCATCATTAGGCTTCATAGTATTATACACAATTGATGCTTTAATACCTTGCTGCCTAATTGGATCTGAATATACATTCATAGCTTTAACAACCATTGGTTTGAAGAATTTCTTCTCTCCATTTTGAATAGAATTTACTATTGTTTTCTCCAAAATAGCCATATCTTTTACAAATTTAAGTTGGTCTATTACAGGAGCTCTCATAATATCTTCTAGAAGAATCTTCTTCAAAGCATTTCTTGTATATTCAGATTTAGATGACTTTGTTAATACTTCTATTCCTTTAGTATCCAATTGTTTATCAACTGGAACCATATTTCCTTCTTGTACTGATTGAAGTGATGCATAGTTCTTTTTAACAGTAGTCATCATTAATCTATTAAATGTAAATTCATTCTTAGCTATGATTCTACATTTACGATATTCTTTAGATGGATCTTCAGGATCTTTAAATACTGAATGATTGTTTCTACATACTTCTGCCATATATTCATTAACAACTATATCCAGAACATATGCAAGTATATTCATAATAGAATATCTCATATTATCATTTACATTGATAATATCAGGTCTATTATAATGATCTAATTCTACAATCTCATCAGTTTCAAAATCATAATCATATTTAGATCCTTCTACAAATCTAATCGGACACATGATTTCAGATTTAGAAGTAGATTCATCTTTCCATCTAGCATTCATTTTATCCCATTCAGCATCTTGCATATCTTGAGGTTGTGCAAAGAAAGCATATGGAACTTCATAAGATGCTATATTAAATTCTTCTCCAGATATCTTTTCAGAGACAAATCTATACCATGCATCAAGTGAAACAATATTAGAGTCTGTATCAAGTACCATTACTACACTCTTAATCATGTTCGATTGTTCATATATATTCATTGATATTATCTCAAATATATACAGTTCTCTTATGAACTTCTCTAGCTATTAACTAGAAGACCAGACTATATCTTTACTATATATACTATTACCATATATACAGCACCTTCCATTTCCTTTTAAAACGATTTACGCCCCGCTAAGCCACGTTACCTATTTAGGCAGTACTCTACTCACTTCTTCACTATAGTATTTCTCTATAGCTATGCTTTCGATAGTCGTTGAACGTTCTTCCTAAAATATATAATTAGGAAGCTTCGCTGCGTTTGATTGTCCAATCCTTAATGATTTTACCATACCGATTCCGTTACTAATCGCCATATAAATATTACTATTTATATTTGGTTATTAAGGCTCTAAGGAGTTTCCAGCAATTAGAAAGGTTTTATATTCTATTTTAATAATAGAATGCGACTGATTTGTTAATCGCAGCGGTCCACTCTATCTATTATTTGATATCTATAATAGATATATTCTTTTAGCAGTGCACCAAATTCGGCCATTTCTGATGCTACTTCTTCAGGAATTTCCAATGAGTTAAATAATGGTCTATTTAATTTCTTTAAGATAGTTCTTATTCTATTAAATACTTTTGTATTCTCACAGAACTCATAAAGATTATTCTTATACCATATTCTATTTAGATTTTCCTGATCAAGATTAGATACAACTTTCCAAATAATCTCTAATTCTTTTTCATCAGGAATCCATCTCCAAGTACAGTTCTTTACTAGTTTATAAAATACATCGGCTTCAGTAACAGAATAAAAATCATCTAATACATCATGATCATCATAATGCCTATCGTGTCTTTCTTCACAGATATGATCAATAAACTGTAAAACTTCAGAGACACTACCAAATGGTACATTGTCATTTAAAAACATCTCAAATTGCATGCACATAGATGATACCATAGTACGACCTTGAGATGTAACAGATGTTGCAACATTGACATTATAAAGAAGTGATGTATATAGTCCAAGAACGCCATAAATACCGTTTGCATCAATCTTTGATAGTTGTTGTAATAGATTATAGCGTTCAAATAGTTCTGATCCTTTAGGTGACTTAAACATCAACTTCTTATATTTAGATCTTTGATCCAAAAATGATTGTACAACTACACCCATTGGATTGACAGAATTAGCATGATTCTTGAACATTGTTCCATAGGATGTGACTATTGGCTCTCGTTCTGCTATATAGTCTGCTATCTGAAGCAATGTCATATCTTTGCTTTTCTTCATATAGTTATTAGAGACAGTAGCTTTAGTCTTCTTATATCTCTTATCTATACTATAATCCAAGATTTTCTCCATTTCAGATTCAGGAATATCAGGATAATATAATCTCATTATACGAGTCATAGTATCCATATATTCTGATATTGTAGGAGATTGTCGTTTATTAGAACGACGAGTTTCTTCTAATATCATTTTTAATCTCCTTGGATAAGATAATGTGTAGTAATAACTGCTTTTATCAATTTGTAATTGTATCTTTCTGCAATATATTGGCCAAATTCATAATCAGATACAAAATTTAGGAAAAATCCTTCAAATTGTTTAGGCAATAATTCAGGATGTTCTGATTCATAATAGTTTTCTAATATCTCTATTAATCTATCAAGATTTCTATCGGAATCTACAATTGATTTATCATTAAGAAATTGTGTAAAATCTATTGTATCATAAAAATCTTTTGATATTTTCATCATTTCTTCATATGATAAATTACTCAAAAATTATACCTCCTTTATATAGAAGTATTCAATATAGTACAAAGTTAATACCATTCGCCAGTATCAGTTACAAAATTTCCAATATAATATAATATATCATATTTTGTATAGTCATGAAATTTACTAGTATTTATATAACCACTAGTTTTTCCACCATATATAAAAGCATCATCTATATCTAATTTATATTCAAAATGATTTTCTATATTAGTAGGAATTTTGATTATTTGCTGTAGCATTATTTTTCCTCAATCATTCATTTTTAATAATCTTTTCACATATTTCTTTAAGATCACCGTCTAATTTTCCAATGATATCATATTCACCAATATCACCGCCATTAGAATATGTATGTACTTTATTTTTATTCATTCTTATATTAAACCAAAACGAATTTCCAGCATCATGATCTATATAGTATCCTTCAATGATGCCAACAGAAATTTTGTTATCATCTTTAAAAAGTACCACATCTCCAACTTCATATTCTGTTTCAAATGTAATAGATACTTTTCCCATAACTATTCTCCTTTATTTAATGTAATAGTGATGTATTTGATATAAGTAACGTATTACTTACTATTATATTTATCTTATTATCCAATCCAAGAGATTTCTTTATCTTTTGAATATCTATAGTAATAGAAATATCTCCAGAACTAATTTTGCATTCAGGAGATGTTTCAGATGTATTATCAAATGAAATACTAGTACCAAAATTGAAATCCATACTCATAGAATTTATAATAGCATTTTTAAGATCATATGTAAAATCATCAATATTAGTATAACTCATAGTATTTTATTCTCCTTATTATAGATTAGTTTTTCTTATAGTGTAAATCTACATCAATATTATAGTATATAATTATATTGAGATTAACCTAAATAGAAAAAATAAAGCTCTCTTCCCAAATGAGGGAAGAGAGCATAATGTTACTTTCTAAGTGTTTTATATGCCTGATAGATACAAATTGCATGCATACTTGCAACTGCTTCTTTTTCAGTCATCATTGAAGGCTTTCCCAATACACTAACCTTGTTTTTGGTTGCTAATGATGTCTGAACTTCTACATCTTTAGTTCTTCTGTATCCATCTTCTACAGAAATAATAATTCTCTTTTCCCAATCATCAGGAAATTTGTTCTGCATTTTTACAAGATTTCTACCAAGTTCATACATGCAAATTGGCTGATCGGAATCGGAATTACAGAAATACATGGAAAAGATATCCATCTGTTCAAGCTGTTCAAATTCCCATGTAATCTGCTGCTGAGAAGCATTAGGATCATGGATAGGAAAATTCTTTCTTCTCGGATTAAATACTACAAGAGTATCGGTATCAGCATAAGATTGTAATTCTTTAATTACCTCATCCTGCCATTCCCAACAATTTGTAATACCTCCAGCAAGAAATACAAATACATCTCCAGGATGTCTTTCATACTGTTCTACGGCTGTAATAATTCTCATATTACTCTCCTCTTTTAAGATTTTGAAATAATTTTACTACATTATCAGAATCAATTTCATGCTTAATAGCAGACATAGAAGATTTAGCATAATATCCTTCTACAAGATTAATATAGAAAGTATATTCACCATCATTTCCCATATATACTTCATTCCATTGATCTTCAGTTAATAATTCCTTAATAGCAAGCTGTGCTAATGCAAGATTGTCAAAACTTATGATATTAAATTGATTCTGCTTAAGAAATTCTTTTAATTCATTCGTTCTAGCATCGATTTCAGCTTGATGATCTTTATAGTACTTATCACCTCTACTAATAGACTTGTATCCTAATACAAGTACTTTGAGATTATTATCAACAAGCTTTTTCATAGCATCTACTGTAACTATACCTGCTATTACATGAATTACAGCATTAGGAAATTGCTTAACATATTCAATAAATTTATCAGATACTTCATTTGATGATAATGAAATACCAAGACCACTAATTGCACCAACAGTATAAAGATATGGTATCTCATGATTATTCTCTATACTTTTAATGAAGTGCTTTTCATTAATGGTCATATTTACTATAACATCCCTACATTCCATATCACGTATAAATTCTAGTAAACCAGGATGAGATAAATCATTACCATTAATAGCAATTTCTGTACTTGCAGGAATAGAATGTAATAGGAATCTATATTTGTCAAAATCGCAATGCTTACCTTCCGTAGTACAACCGGCATAACAATAAGGACAATTACCATCACATTCTTCTGTTACAGTAATATCTATAGATTCAGCAAACTCAGGAATAAATGTACCATCTTCTGATTCTCTTATCTTAGTTCCATCCTCATAGATTTTTACAATATAGTTTCCATTCTTAAAATCATAGAAATTATACTTCTCATCTGATTCTTCATCGTCATCATATAGATCAGGATAATTAGAAGGATATACTTCTTTTCCATTAATATCATGAGGATTGTTATCATTGTCTATTACAAGAACTCTATCAGAATCAAATATAAATTCCTCAATCGTCATATTATAATAATCAAGAAAATCTTCAAAATTATCATAATCAATTGATTGATGATCTATACCGTAGATAGAATTACCGTATTCATCTTTCATACCTAGACAATTATATTTTTCACATTCTTTCTGAATTGAGCAATCCATTTTAATGCCATAGCAATTATATCGTTCTTTAATGACTTCATTTATTTTCTTGAAATCATCCAATTCATAGAATAGATCTATATAATTAGTATTCATTTCAAAAGATCTATTCTTTTCTAAAGATTTTTGATTTACTTGGTAAGCTAAGGTAAGAATGTACTGCAGTTTGGTATAAGTATCTGTAAATCTATCATACCCCCAACCAAAAGTAGCAAACTTAGCATGTACGTAATTATCACAATCTACTTCAATTGTATCTCTTTGAATAATATCAAAATTCTTTCGAATTGTAACAGAATGAGTAGATGAACTATTGGTTTCAAATATTCCTCTTCTAATCTTATAAAACATATATCGCTCCTTATTCTTGTTTAATTATTCTTTCATTTACTGATATCATAAACTCATTGATTTTCTTATAGTCAGGTTTTTCAGGTAAATCAGTATTCTTTTTATCATAATCAAGTCTTTTTTCATACTCATTTACTATATCATAGAACTCTGGTAATACCTGATTATCTTCAGTTATAAACCTACCATTTCTTATTTCCATAAGAAAATCATGTTCTGCTTCTCTGTAAGTTACAATCTCTTTTCTTTCCAAGATATCAAAACACATTAGATATAGTCTTACAAGATGCATCATATGTTTAGCAATCTTACCATGCTCTAATGCATGATCATTACGCTTACCAATACTATTATATGACTTAGCAGTATTCTGTAATGAGTTCCACATTCCACAGTAATCTCTTAAAGGATAATGAGTAAGTCTTATATCCATAAAGATTTCTGTTTCCATCTCAGGTCTATCAGACTTATCTATATATAGATTAATAGAGTCATCAGGAATAGAAGAGAATTGATTATTAAAATCTTCTCTCATAAATTCAAGAGTCTTTAAAATATGCTCTTCTAACTGAGCTTGACCCATAGAATGTTTTTCCTTCTGAGTTAATCTATATAATTGCTGATTAGCATATCCACCAAACGAGTGAATACATTTCTTGGATAGAAATAGCCGTCTATTATCTATTAACTCTTGCCCTATAGGAGATAAATAGATATAATGCTCAGGTTTCAATCCTAATAATTCTATAGTATTAGGATTTACATTGATAAGAAGAGAGATAAGTTTATTAAAAGAATATATAGTAGTATCTGTTTCCTCATTCACTACCTGCTCAAAATTCTGATTAGTAAGTAATTCTTCTTTAGAATTTAGAGCGCATCCTCTAATATCTACATCAGATGTTTCAATGTTAGTACCATAAGCATAAGATCCACCTAAACCTAATAATATAATATTAGAGCCAAGATGTGGATTATCATAGATGAATTTATAAGCCTCATTATTATCAGGCTTAGCAGTTATAAAATCTTTGATAGCCAATCTATCCAATATATGATCAGCATTAGATCCTATTACTGAATTACGAATTTCTTCAATAGTCATAATAAATATCCTTTATTGAAATAACTTTACTTTTTATAGCTATCTAATGTGATTATTAAACCACAAAATGTCATTACTGAAAATATAATTATCAGTACAGCATAATCATCCATTGGTATCTCCTATATTCTGTAAATCTTGCATTATATTTCTTATATCATTAGCAAAACAGCCTCTTCTTTCCAATTCAGCTATTAAATCTTCCGTTGGTATATTAGCTAATGGATTGGTATTATATTTTTGCTGACTAATCATAAAAGCTATATTAGGTAAACATTCTTCAATACCCATTATTCTTCCTCTTCTTTTGTTCTGTTGTCAACAAAATTAATTTCATAATGATCTGTTCCGTAACGAGGCCATTCTTTATGCATTTTATTTACAGTTACAGTGTAACCCTCATCTATTAAAGATAAAATTATATTGGTCATATTTTCATGAGATCTTACATCAAGAATCATAGTATTATTTTCTTTACTCATTATATCTCCTCTCAATTATTATGTAATCTATTTTCCAATTTGTTTATTTCAGCAGTAATAGCAAGTTCTACTGCATTTTGGAAAGTACCAGAATTAGTGAATCCAGATATAATAGATTCCAAAATAACTTTTTTGAGTATTTCCTCATAATTAGTTTTAAGAGTTTCAATACATTTATCTATTACATCTTGTAATCCGCTAAGATCTGCAGATTCTATAAGATTTTTAGCAAAAGGTGAAGGCTTATCACAATCATAACGACTATAATATGGTTTTTCAATTATTAATAGCTTCTTTATAGCATCATAGTCGCAAGATCTGAAATATTCCTTTATAGATTCAACTAAAGCTTCCTGAATCTTCTCTTTAGGAAGAGCTTTTAATTCGTTTTCTAATATATCTTTAAACATAGCTTCGTCTACATTAATCTTTACTTCCATAATATAAACATTCCTTTCTATAAAAATTATTATTATACATCAAGAGATTTTATTGCTCCTCTAGATTTCAATTCTTCTATCAAAAGTTCGGTATTAATAGATGATAGAAGATCTTCAGCAATAATCATCTCACGTAAAGATACACCATTTATTTCATATCCATGAATAGCATTAAGTGTATACACGATAGATATATTGCCGCCATCATCAGTTTTAGCTTTTGCAGATTTAATCATGCAAGGAATATATACTTCACTTCCAGGTTTAATTATAGTCATAGATGTAGCAGCCATTTTATTATCTCCTTAATAAAAATAGCTAGTAGGATCTTAGTCCTACTAGCTATTGGTTAATATTATTTTGTGTTCTTCTCTATCATTTTCATAGCAGAATCTAATACTTCATTCAAAGATCTTTCATGAGCAGTATATTGTATAGATAAAGCCTTCTTCATAAATGCAGCCATTATAGCTTTCTCAACATCATTATTAACTTCATCATCTTGTTTTTTCACTATAGTTTTATCTCCAGATTCCCAGAATACTATAGTAGCAGGTCCATTTACTATTACATTTTTAATCTTAAAACTATTAGAAGCAAACAAGTTCAATTTTGTTCCTCCAGAAGCGCTATCTAATAATACAGCAGTTATACCTCTTATTGTTGTTTCACTTTCTTCAGCATATTTGACGTCTTCAGCAGAAAAGAATACTGATTGTTTTTTGGATTCATCATCACAAATTGGTAATATACCTGGACGATCAAAATGGCACATTATTGATGAAGGAATAATTTCTTCCATATAATTTTCACATTTCCTCAATATATCAGATACAGCACATTCATTGATTTTTGCAGCATTTTTCAATTTATTCATAAGATCTTCAATCTTTTTCTTAATTAATATAATATTTGGTATACATTTTATCAATATAGTATTTTTAGATGTAAAAGCATCTACTATATTATAAGAGTAAGAGAAGCAATTATCAATATTATGTATATAATCCATAATATCTGTTTTTATTAATACTCTATCATTAGGAATACATTGTTTATATTTATCTCTAATATCACTATTAATTTTAGATAAACTGTTAGGAATATTAGAAATAGTAAGATATACATATTGATCATAATACAATTTGGCATCTTTAATGATATAACATTCACCAGATTCTATTATATCATTAAATATTCTTATTATTTGATAATGATTATCTAAAAGATTTGATGGAAAATCACTACTACTAGTAAATGTAACACAAGCGGAATCTAATCTAATAGTATTCAATTTATCAACATTTTCAAAATCACGTATATAAATAAAGAATTGATGATCACGAATATTTTTCATATCATATTCTTTAAATAATTCATAAAAATTTATCATAGTAATTCCTTTCTTATAGTATATAGTAATAATCGATGGTAAAAAAGCGTCTATTTTTCATATTAAATATCAACCTTTAATAAACCATATTTAGGTTTAACCCATTCTTCAAAACACTTTATAAATGTTTCTTTATCCATTACAGGTTCTTTTCTATATACATTACTACCACATTCAGAAACATGAATATATCTATATACAATACCTTCTTCTTCATCAAAATAAAGAGTTGTCTTTTTACTGTCACTGGCAGTAATATCAGGCATTACAGGTAATTTTAAAGTTGCCATAATATTCTTAATCCTTTCCAGTATTAATTATTATTCCAAATATCTTTTATATCTAATTCTACTCTATCCAAAGCAGTTTCTTTTAAAAATGTAGTTTCATTTTCATATTCTTCATAATGAACTGCTAAGTATTTAGTAAAAACAAATTCATTTGCTATCAAATCTTCAGCATCTTTCAGACTATACCAATGGGCAAGATCTTCAATATTGGAGCAACTAGAAAACCAGTTTAATCCATATAAATGATATCTTACATCATAATCCATTGGTAAGTCTTTAGTCTTACAATCAGGTAATTTTCCAATACCCCAAATTAATTCGTTAGAAGTATTATACCATAATCCATTATCAGGACTTATAGACTCTAATCTATATAGCCACTTAGGTTCTTTTTTACTATTAGCAGCTAAATCTATTATTTCTTTTATAGTACCTTTCATTATAGTTTTACAAAGAGGGCAATGATTTCTATAAAGTTCAGTATAATGTATTTTATATCCACAACATGAGCAATAAAAGAAATCAGAAATACCTAACCATATTGCATATTTATTATTAATTTTATCGATATTCATAATCTTTTTTCAGCTCTTATAAAAAGATCCATTCTATTATTCTTACGCTTTACAATTATATGCTTTGCAATACAATCATAATAATTTAAATTATGTATAGGATTATTATCATATGTATTAGGTTCTTTTATCTTACCTTGTTTATATTCAAAATATGGTATACCAGATGTGATAGCAGATAAAGAATATGTATCTATACCAATAAATCCATAATAATCAGTATAATCATTCAGTATACCATCTATAAGTTCTTTTACCGTTATTTGTAGATCATCACTAAAAGGCATTTCATTTATAATTGTATCCATTGTAATTATAGTATTATACGATAATACTTTATCAAATATTTCCATATTAAAATTTATCCTTTCATTAATAATTAGTTTTAATGATAGTATAATTCTAATACAAATATATAGTATATAACTATCATTAATTTTAAAATACTATCCCTCTTCCAATAAAGGAAGAGGGATTTATTATTCATGAGATAAATTATATTATTAATTAAATCTTTTTAATATAATTACTACTTTAGTATACACTGTTGTATCAATAGAAGATGAATTTATAACAATACCAGTTGTATGATAATAAGGCATTGGAAAATTTGCACTATTATTATCATATGCATTAAATCCTCTTGTAGAAGATTTATACTGAGCAGATACAATCATAGAATTACTAATTGTAAAGCTATCAGAATATGAAATCGTTTGAGCAGACTGTGTAGGAGTTGCTTCAATCACTTTTATTTCATCTAGTGCCCCCTGGAGTTGTTTATGGCCTTCATAATATTTATTCTCCTTTAATTACTTTTGTGTACTTAAAATAAATATATTCTATATATATATATATATATATATATATATATATAAAACATGTAC
>Ga0247611_10000854_pt1 | contig 58547 bp, 63 predicted proteins | sample 177DNAGHGhighgp2_FD_192422 | JGI IMG/M metagenome (GOLD analysis project Ga0247611, IMG submission 192422) | Sheep rumen microbial communities from Palmerston North, Manawatu-Wanganui, New Zealand - 1770 DNA GHGhigh gp2 | ecosystem: Host-associated > Mammals > Digestive system > Stomach > Rumen... | reverse complement strand
AAAGCCGCTTCTACGTTGTTTTTGATGCCTCGTCTTTGTTGTTGTCTGTATCAGCGACAGCTTTTATAGATTACCACCGGGCGACTCATTTGTCAACAACTTTTTTTATTTTTTTTAAAAGTTTTTTTCGGAGATTGAAATGACCACGACCGGCTTTCTGCTCTCTTACTCTTTTCGTTGACGTTCTGTTTCGCACAGCACTTGTCCTATTATATACAAATAAAATAGAAATGCAAGTACTTTTTTCAAATTTTTTTAAAAAATTTTCAGAGCCTCCAAAAACCACGTATTTACGTGAATTCAGAAGCTCTGATCATGATTTTACATTTTGGTAAACATCTTTTTGACCAGCGTTATGACCGGTCCAAGGAAAAGCGCCATAAGGACTATTCCTACTACAGGGACTCCACCGACAAGCATACCAATGATGATTGCAGAGCCATCATACAGTATCCTTATAAGTGTCTTCGGAAAGGCCGGGTATTTCTTCGTTACTTTGTCGGTAATTATAACCGGAAGTGCGTCATAAGGTGATACACCCATATCTACATTTATATAGATAGCTGCACTAAACACAAAGCAGATAAGTGCCGCAAAAAAAATACTCCATCTTCCGATTGGAGTTGTAAACGCCTGATCAGGTATCGTCTTCTTCCATAGCCAACAGAAAAAATCTGCATAATATCCTATAAGTATCATATTAAACAGAGTACCAAATCCTATCAGTGACTTCTTAATAAGAAATACTACGATAAGTATGCTTATATTTACGATAAGCTGCAGGTTGCCAAATGTCATGCCAAGCCTTGCCGCTATTGACCTGTTCATAAATGTACAAGGATCCGTTCCTAGATTACAAAGGATCAGAAAAGAAAGAAAAAATCCCATTCCGGTTACTGCTGCAAAACATATAAATATCTTCTTCCACTCTAACTTAAAGTTCATTTTTCTTTCTTCCGTTCCAAATATTCAGCTATCATTCTTCCAACGAAGAAAGCAAGCGCCTGCTCTTCTTCCTGCCAGAGTCTTCTAATATATTCACCCGGACATAATATATAGCCGCATTTTTCATTTTTATATTCTATATTTACAACAAGGATTGTTTCAAATTCAAGTTCCTTAATGATCTTATATGTGTTCGGGCACAGCTTCTCTATATCGGTAAAATCATCAGTATGATAACATACATCCTCCATAATATTACCGATATCATCTGCTTTACCAACATTTTTATAATCACTGAACTGTACCATATCTCCTTCTTTATCTATATAGTAACAATCCAATATATGAAGTTCTGCACAAAGCGGTTGATTAACACGGTTAAGCTTATTCTTTAAGTCTCTTCCGCAGTCGAAAGCATTTGCAAGATTTCTCATAGTATGGAATATGCTATGCTTGGCAAGCTTCTGCACAGTAAGATGCTTATGCTTATGCTCAACATAAATGATGTAGCAGTTACGTCCTTTTGACTTACCTCTGTAAAGAGTCTTGTCCATAAGGGCAAAGAGCATATCATAATTATCTGCATCTGTCGGGAATGCAGCACTTCCTATGGTTGAAGAAATATATGCTTTTCCTCCATTCAGCTGCAGAGCTTTTCTGAACACAGTATCATTGATACACATGCCCTCATAGAATTCATGTATATCATCATATGTAAGATAATCAAAATTGATCATAAGGAATTCGTCTCCTCCGATTCTTCCAAGGAGACCACTGTCGCCAATATAATTCATCAAGTCGTCTGATACCTTCTTCAGTACCACATCTCCCTGATCATGGCCATAATTATCATTTATAGATTTAAAATTATCCAGATCGATAATAGCCGCTGTAAAAGGAACCTTCTTATCTATCATCTCTCGTATAAAGCCTATGATCATCGGTCTTGTAACTGTACCTGTAAGTGAATCAAGAATATGACTAAGCCCATTTTCTTTAAGCTTATCTCTGAAATAATCATATTTAGATAATTGTTCTAATGTATACATATTACACCCCTCATAAGTATACCGCCTTGACCTCGCAGTATACTGTCACACATACCCATAACTAGCTTCTCTTATTATACCAAAAAATATAATATTATACAAGGAAAAGGCAAAAATACTCTCTGCATTTTACACTTATCAGGAGGTAAAATGCAGAGAGTATTATCATCATAAATCATCTCTGTTTCCCTTTTTACGAAAGAAACAGACATAATATCCAAGCAGTACAACCGGAGCTGCACCGAGTATATCCAAAGCAGAATGCTGCTTGGTAAAGCATATTGAAAAGCATATCAGGATTGCAATAGTTATTATGACTGTCATAGCAGTCCTGTTAGACAGTCTCTTTGAATCCTTAGCCGCAAAGACTACGGCAAATGCGCCTATAACATGATCCGATGGGCAGATATTGGTATTGCAATCTGCCGCATAAATCCTCTTCACCAGCCAGATGCAGAAATTATCCCTCGGAAAGCTTGTAGGCCACATATTATGTCCGGTATGCCATAATGCATATATGCAAAGCGAGATTGAAAATGTAAGAATAAAATATCTCATAGTCTTCTTAAAGGTTTCAACCTCAAAAAATACCGTATAAAACAGCATGCATATCCAGAACGGATACCATATCACATAAGGAATTATAAAATACTCATTAAATGGTATGATATCATCAAGCGCGCAATGTATCACATGATAATCCTTGAGCGCCAAGTGTTCAATTGTAAAAAATGTTATCAGATAAAAAGGCCAGAACAGTATCATCAGTAGATGCCTGTATTTCGGCTGAGTAATATACTTCAGTTTAAAGCCCTTATAATATCCGAAATCCTTCTTCAGTTCTTCCACCATTTATTTCTGCTCTTCAAGATAGTTTACGATATCTGAAACAGTAACAAACTCAGCAAGTCTTTCATCCGGAATAACTATCCCGCGCTCCTCCTCTATAGTCATAAGAAGCTGAAGAATATCTACAGAATCCGCGCCAAGGTCATCCTTGATCCTGGATTCAGGAAGTACTTCAACATTTTTAAGTCTAAGCTGCTTAATAAGTATATTCTTTACCTCTTCGAACATTTTATATCCTCCTTTACTCCTCCGGCATACTTTTCCTGATGCTTTCGGCAGTTTTCTTATTAAGTCCTATCTTAACCATTCTGTAAGCCTGGTCAATACATTTTAATACAGCTTTTCTGTCGCTGCTGCCATGCCCCTTAACTATAGTCTTCTCAGCGCCAAGCATAACACTTCCGCCGTAATTCTGATAGTTCATGAATTCCTTCTCTTCTTCAAACATCTTCTTCATGAAGAGAGCACCGAGCTTATACTTCTTTTTGGAATAGATATCACCCTTGATCTTCTTCATAAGCTGAAGAGCCGTTCCCTCGACCGACTTTACCAGAACATTTCCCGAGAAGCCGTCGCAGACAACAAGATCGTAGTCGCCCGAAAGAAGCTCCCTTGCTTCCATATTTCCGGCAAAGCATATTTCTTTATTCTCAGAAAGAAGCTTATATGCCTCGCGTCTAAGGTCGTCGCCCTTCTCTGCTTCGGTTCCGATATTCAGAAGTCCGACTCTTGGATTCTTTATCTTATACACCGCCTCCATATATCTGCTTCCCATTATCGCAAATTGCAGAAGTATATCAGGCGTTACCATAGGATTGGCTCCGCTGTCGCATATTCCGACAACGCCGCCCTTCATATTTGGAATGACAGGGCAAAATGCAGGACGCCTTACCCCCTCGATCCTTCCTATCCTTAAAATGGTCGATGCAACAAGAGCACCGGTAGCACCTGTCGAAACAAGTGCCTCCATATCATCATTTTCACGAAGGAGTCTGATAGCCTTCATCATAGAGCTGTCTTTTTTAAGTCTTATAGCATCTGTCGGCTTATCGTCTCCGGTTATCACATCAGGTGCATGGACTATCTCTATCCTGTCGAGCCCCATGCCCCTTGCTTCTATTATCTTCTTTATCTCTGTCTCATCACCTGTAAGTACAACGCTAAGGTCACTGTGCTTTCTTAATGCAAGAAGCGCCGCTTCTACATTTGCCTTAGGACTGTTATCTCCCCCGAGACAATCAATTATTATCTTCATATATTCTCCGAATTATTAAAAACTCTTGCCGCAATTCTTATGCAGCAATTCTTATGCATAGTTTTTAAGCCTTTTCAAATATTTATACCAGCTTCTTCACATACGCACGTCTTCTCTTATGCTGGACTGCATTAAATCTCTTCCACTGATTCTGGATAGCATGATTGGTTTCAAGATTAAGGTTGGTTTCAGCGTATTCAACGCCGTCCTCCCTAAGCATTCTGACCAGCTCCGCAGTAACAATGGCATTTACGCCTCTGTTAAGGTATTCCGGTGCAACAGCTATAAGTCCAAGATCAAGTATCTTCGGCTTTCTGATAGCCTTATAAAGCCTGCAGAGCGCAGCCGGCGTAAGGTGTCCGTAGGATTTCTGAACTGCCTTCGACATTGAAGGGAAGCAAAGTCCGAGGCAGACAACCTCATCCTTCTCATTTAAAACAACCGCTACATGCTTTATATCGATAACAAGCCTAAAATTCTCTATAAGCATTTTCTTGGTAGCTTCAGTAAAAGGAACCGTTCCGTAAATATCATAATACGCAACGTCAAGAAGGTCAAAAAACGGCTCAGCATATCTGTTAAGGAAATCGTCCGTTGATTTTGCCGGTCCAAAATGAAGATTGTATCTCTTCATGATATAATCGGCTATCTTACGAAGAGAATCGTCATCCTTATCAGGCGGATAGATCTTGCTCTCCACCCAGTCAACCTCCTTACTGTAGCCGCATTTTTCTATCAGCTCTGCATAATATTCATAATTATACTGTTCTTCAAATGTAGAAAGCTCATTGAAGCCTTCTATAAGAAGTCCTTCTCTTTCAAGATCCGAAAAGCCGAGCGGTCCGCAAATGGTATCCATTCCCTTGCTTCTTCCCCACTCCTCTACAGCATTAAAGAGAGCCTTTGCAACCTTAACATTATTTATAGAATCAAATCTTGTAAAACGTATCCTCTTCTCAGAGCGCTTCTCATTGCTCGCTTTCTGGAGGATGCCTGAGATTCTTCCTGCGATTTTGCCATTTATGTATGCATTATAATAAACCGCCTCGCAGGTATCATAATAAACATAATCCTTATTGAAGATCTTTTTCTCATCTCCATAAAGAGGCGGAACAAAATATGGATTTCCCTTGTAAAGTCTGAGAGGAAAATCCAGAAACTCTTTCTTCTCTTTTTTGGTTTTTACTTCTCTTACTTCTATCATATTTAACCCCACTATATAAAAATACTTAAACCGCTTTACTATCTGTGCTTTGCATGGAAGCTTACTCCCACAGTATTCGGACCGCAGTGGCTTCCTGCCGTTGGATTAACATTTGTGATCTCGAGGCGGAGCTTTTCTCCGTATTCCTGTCTGAGCAGATCTGCAAGCTCCTTTGCTATATCAGGAGCATCCGCATGAGCTACGATCACTCTGTGAGAAGTTATATCCTCGCCAAGTTCCTTAACAAAATACATAAGGCGTTCAACAGCCTTGGTACGGCCCTTTTCCTTGCCTATGCTTTCCATCCTGCCTTCCTGAGTCATATAAATGACAGGCCTTATGCCAAGAAGAGTTCCCATGGTTCCGGCAATTCCGGAAACACGTCCACTGTGCCTGAAAAACTTGAGATCATCCGCGAAGAAATATACTGCAAATTTATCCACCTCGGTTTCTGCCCATTTAAGGATTTCCTCGACAGAGCTGCCATTTTTATACATATCGCCTATCTCTTTAACGATATTCAGGCTCCCGATGGTTATTCCCTTTGTATCAATATCATAGAATTTTCTCTCGGGATACTTTTCCTTAAGGATCTCCACAGCCTGATCCATAGCATCAAAGGTTGCAGACATCGCTCTGGAAAAATGAACATATAGAATATCATTTCCGTCACGGAAATAAGGTTCAAAATAAGAAATATATTTTTCTCTGCTTATTGCGCTGGTATTCGGAAGCACTCCTGTACGAAGCTTCTCGTAAAACTCATGCGCATCAAAGGTGTCAAAATCCTCATACGGATATACTGTTTTCCCATCAATACTGTACGGCATGCTTATAAGCTTGTAGCCAAACTCTTCCGCCTCAACAGGAGTGATATCCGTATCGGTATCAGTAAAAAGTATCAGCATTTTTAACCTCCATTCGCAGCAAAACCACTTATCACATCAGAACAAGCATATAATCATAAATAGGCTGCTGTCCGTCGATAAGTATTACCTCGGTGCGTTTATAAAGATCTGCAAGCTCCTCCTTCATCTTCTGCGCCTCATCAGAAGGCACAGCGTCCCCCGCGATAAGAAGAGCTACATCATAATCTCCTGTTTTTATGGATTCAGCAAGTCCGTTAAGAGCCTTCGTCCTGACTGCCTCATCAAGATATATCGTATCATCAACAAAGCCGATATAATCGCCTTCCTTGATAGCAACACCGTTCTTCTCAGTTCCTCTGTTAGCCTTTGAAACGACGCCAGTTACGACTCCGCCGACGATCTCCGTCAGTTCATTTACTATACCTTCAGCGTCCTCAGTATTATCAAACATAGAGATTGCGGCATAACCTTCGCCTATGGTCTTTGCAGGTATCACACGTATCACAGAGTCTGTATAAAGCTCAGCCGCCTGCTTCGCTGTAAGTATGATATTACTGTTATTCGGAAATACAAAGATGGTATCGGCGTTGATGTCCCTGAAAGCCTTAACAAAATCCTCTGCTGAAGGATTCATGCTCTGTCCTCCGTCAACAACCGCATCACAGCCAAGTGAATAGAACATATCCTTCACTCCTTTTCCGGCTGCTACACTTACGATACCGTATTTTTTACGTTTATTAACCGGTTTTGCCACCTTTGCAGTCTCTGTGTCATGATGCTGGAGAGTCATATTCTCAATCTTGAGCGTAAGAAACTCACCATATTTCTGACAAAAGCTAAGGACTGCACCCGGCTCCTTTGTGTGAACATGGACTTTAACTATGGAACCATCTCTGAATGCAACCAGAGAATCACCAATACTATTCAGATAATCTTTAAGAACTGGTAAACTAAAGGCTTCCTTACCCGGCATGCCTTCCTGTAATCTGAGAAGAAACTCAGTACAGTAACCGAAAACAAGCTCTGTATCTTCACCAAAGAAATCAAGATCGAGCGTTTTTTTCTGCGGAACGACTTCGGTTTCGGAATAGCTGATGCTGTCATTTCCGAGAACCCTTCTCATGCCTTCCGCAATATAGATAAATCCCGCTCCACCGCTGTCTACAACGCCGGATTCCTTGAGAACTGCAAGCATTTCAGGAGTCCTGTCAAGCGATGAATGGCATTCTTTAAGAAAATCATCAAAGAAATCTTCAAATGTACTATTTTCATTTATACGAGCCGAAGCATATCTTACCGCATCCTTATAAACTGTAAGTATGGTGCCTTCCACAGGCATTGAAACGGCTCTGTAGGCTTCATCCACGCCTGATTCAAGCGCAGAAGCAAGGCCTTTGATATCTATCTTGTCATATCCTTCCATACCATGAGCTATACCGGCAAAGATACGCGAAAGGATAACACCGGAATTGCCTCTTGCTCCAAGAAGCATTCCCTTTGCAGCATTTGCGGCAACAACATCTATAGAGGCGTCAGTTTTGCCCGAAAGCTCATTCGCCCCTGAATCAATAGTCATAAACATATTGTCTCCTGTGTCGCCATCAGGAATAGGAAAAACATTGAGAAGATTAACCTCTTCCCTCTTCTCGCCAAGCGCAGCTGCTCCACTTCTCAGCATGTTGGCAAATGTGTATCCATCTAATACTTCCCTGTTCATATAATAAACCTCTCACGAAAAACTACGAATACATCAATATAAAATATGATAATCTTAGTCCCCCATTAAGAATTATATCGGATATACACAAATAATTCTATTGATATTTTGGGCAAAATGTACAAATTTTTATCATTTTTTTACGCAAGTGGTATCATCAATATTACTACAAATCCATTTTCATCGCTCTTACAGATAAGCTCGCCCTTCATTTTCTCCATAAGCTCTCTGGAGATATATAGTCCAAGTCCGCTGCCTTCCTTGTCCTTTGTATTATTCTTACCTCTGTAGAACTTCTGCGTGATCAGCTGAAGCTCCTCCGGTTCAACTCCCTTACCGTGATCACGGATCTCCATCTTAAGGTACGATTCATAGAATTCATAGGAAATGTCGATTGCAGTACCGGCGTATTTATATGAATTGCTGATGATATTTCCGATAACCTGCGAGATACGGTTTTTATCGATATTCAGTATGCATCCGAGAGCCTTGTGGCTTCCGACCTTCCTGTACGGATCATGCTCATCGATCAGCTGATCAAGTATATCAGATGTAACCTCGCTGCAGCTTACATTCATTTCGTTCAGATCATCAAGTGCAGACGATAAAAGATTGTTCAGAAGTACATTTATCTCCTCAGTCTTATGATCGATATTCTCTATCTTTTTCCTGATATACTCATCCTCAGCCTTGACCTGAAGCAGCTCGCAGGTAAGCTTGATACCGGTAACAGGCGTTTTAAGATCATGGCTTAAAGAGGCAACAAGCTCCTTCTCTTTGATCTTAAGCGCAGTCTCTCTGTCCCTTGACGCCTGCAGCTCCTCTCTCATCGTATCAAAGCTTTCCGAGAAGATGCCGAAGATATTTCCTCTCTCCATCTGCGCCGGCTCATCCAGCCTTCCCTGAGCGATAAGTCCGGCGTACCTCTTCATACGCTGAAACGGTTTAACAAGCTTTCTGTTGATGTAGATAAAAAATGCCGCATAAGACAGCAAAATGATTACAGTAACAATAATTGTAATTATAAGTACATGCTCTATGGTTTTATCGTATTTACCCTTCGCCGGATCACGAAAGATAATACTGCCAAGGAACACGTCATCATCACTTACAGGAAGAACTACCATATTCTTCTTCAGCGCATCAAAAGGAGATATCACTTCATCAGACAGCTTATCAGACGAAGCGTATTTCAGTCTGTCAAATCTGTCGAATATAAGGATATCTCTGGCGCCGTATTTTTCTTTTAAAATGTCTATATCATCCCAGTTTTCCTTCGCCGTCTGAACCAGATCATTTGCTTTTGCAACATCTATGCTTTCCTTTCTGCCGGATAAGACAACTATGAAAAGAACTGACAAAAGCACTGAAATGATAAGGATCTGGGCTATCAGGAATTTACGAAATTCTTTCATTCTTCAATCATATACCCGACTCCCCAGACGGTCTTAATGATCTCCGGATTCTTCGGGTCCTTCTCCATCTTTTCTCTTAAATGCCTAACGTGAACCGCAAGAGTTCCTTCTCCAATGAATTCATCCTCCCAGACAACCTTAAGCAGCTCGTCCTTAGTAATGACTCTTCCGCTGTTCTCCAGAAGGTATAAAAGCATCTTATATTCCATCACCTTAAGGCTGATATTTTCACCGTCTTTAATAAGCTTATGCGTCGCTGTGTCCAGATAGATTGAAGGAGTTATCGTAATCCTGTCATTTTGAGGTTCCTTTGCAGACACAACAACCGCAGGGGCAGCTTTCGCTGCCTCTGCGGCCTTTTCGTAACGCTTTAATACAGTTTTTACCTTTGCGAGAAGGATATTCAGTGAATACGGTTTACTTATAAAATCATCTCCGCCAATATTAAGCGCAGTAAGGATATTGTCATCACTTTTTCTGGCACTTATGAAAAGAATCGGCATATCATATTCAACGCGGATCCTTTTGCAAAGTTCAAAGCCCGAACCGTCTCCGAGATTGATATCAAGGAGTATCAGAGAGACTTCATTTTTATCAAGAAACTCCAAAGCCTCTCCGTAGCTTGTCACATAGGCGGTTTTTGTATCGAACATATTAAAATATTCTGCAGTGGTTTCTGCAATCGTAATATCGTCATCAACGACCAGACATTTATAATTCATAGCATCACTCTCGTATCATAAATTTTATCTGTTTATACCAATTGTAGCTCCGGTATCACCTACAAATACTATCATACCATAATCCGGCAGTGGAATTCCAGCATCATATTCTGACATGAAGTTGGTATATTTAAGGTTACCATACTGATCATAGACATAGACCGCTGCATTTTCAGGAATATCAAACCTTACGGTCTCATCCTTCATGCCGCTGATCCTGTACCATCCGGCAGCGCCTTTCTTAGTCTTTACCTCTGTAATATCCTTTGTAAATTCAGGAATATTTCTCTCGGAAATGTATGACGCATTCTGTCCGACAAGTGTAAGTATCTCATTTCCGTCAACAACGCTCATCTCGATATCATAAATATCTCTCGAGCTACTGTCTGGTGCTGCGAATCTGTTCTCAGCATGATTTTCATCAATTATCGTGCATGAATTTACGTATCCAGGCGCCTCATCACTTGTATTAAGCGTCATGCAGCTCATACCGGCTATGAAATACATATCATTGTAGCTGCCGCTTATGTAGTAATAATCCATGCCTTTTCTTTCTTCCCATTTTGCCTTTACATCATCATTTATCTTTACTTCAGGCATCTTCTCAGCTATTACGTTTGAGCCTATCTCCTTCAGGAATACTCTTCCGTTATCGGTTACGAATTCTGCCTTTTCTACCGGCTTATCTATAAATGCATTTCCTGAGAGAACATCACCGGATACGCTTACAAATGAGCCCTCCTCCGTGTACATATACTTCTGTTCAATATTACTGTTTGCGGTAAGTGTACGAAGAAGCATATATCTTCCTTCAGGGAAGCTGATATCTATCATTACATTCTTGTTAGCGTAAACACCAGCATAACCAATAAACTCTTCAGGAACGCTGTCAACTGTTACAGGAAGCTCCTCTTCCGGATGCTCTACAGTGATGCCCTTCTCATCAAGTGCTATATCGAGCAGTTCATAAGCAAGCTTCTCGCAATAAGTACTTGAGCCGCCTGACGATAACACTGCTATACTGATCTTCTCATCCGGTGCAACAACAAGGTCTGTATGCTGGAAGTTCGTATCTCCGCCCTTCATTAATATTTTAACTCCCTTTTCATCATATTCAGATCTGCTTACAATGTCCCAGCCAAGTCCGAAGCCTTCGCCAAGGCTTCCTGCCGCATAGTTCTTAGCCATTTCCTTCTTGGAATTCTCTGAAATGAGGGTATTATCGCCTGTGAAGAAGGCGCCGCCAAATGAAACAAGCTCTTCTGCGTCAGTCATCAGACCTCCGCCGCCCAGTATCATCATTACCTCAGGCTTCATCTGTATATTTCCGTTAATATAATACGGAACCTGACGATTCATATCATCCATGTTCCAGACTGTTCCTGTGTTGCTGAGTGAAAGCGGCTCGCATATATTCTTCTCGATATAGTCCGTAAATGACATTCCGCTTACTTTCTCTATAAGTATCTCCTGAAGGGTAAAGCCGTCATTTGAATAACAATTATATTCTCCCGGAGTATATTTAAGTCTCTCTATACTAAGATTCTCCAGAAATCTATCGTGATACTCTGTGCTTCCCTCGTCACAGAGAAGTGCTCCGCCATACATGGTTCCCATAAAGCCTGCTGTATGATTCATAAGCATCCTTACAGTGATATCCTTATATCTTTCATCTGCCATACGAAACTCAGGAATATATGTTGTGAGCGGGCTGTTGAGATCAACCTTGCCCTGATCCACAAGCTGCATTACAGCTGTTACTGTATAAACCTTACTAACTGAACCAATATTTAAGAAATGATCCGCGCATTCACCGGAAGCATTTCCTACTGATGTCTCATCAGACAAAGTACTTACTCCTGCCGCATCAACCGCAGAATCCTCTGCATCAGCTGATGTCTTACTTCCGGCTGCTATATCACTCTTCTTATCCGTGTTGTCCGCCTTAACAGCATTTGATGACAGAGCAAGACCTGAAGCAAGTGCAAGTGCTGCTATTATATATTTTTTCTTCATTTTTCTTTCCTCCGCTTATTCTGTCATCAGTTCGTATACTGATATCTTTCTTATCTTTCTGGCTGCTATATATGCTGACGCAAAGCAGAATAAAAGTATTATAAGATCTGTTATTAATAATCCTGCAAGTGATACTGTGATCCTTGCAACAAAGCTTTCAAATACTCCGAGCAGAAGCACACTTATAATGCTGCCGACAATTACTGCAAAAAGTGTCGGAGGGAATATTCTGAAAGCCATCTGGAATTTAAGTTCTCTTGATGTATATCCGAGTCCCTTCATAACTCCAAGTTCTCTGTACTGCTTTCTTATGGTTGAAGCCATAAGGATTGAAAAGATGATAGTTACTACTATTGCAGATGCGATCATCAGAGCTATAGAAACTACCGAAAATGAAGAAGTAATGCTCTCGGCTGCATCTCTATACTCATCACTTATATATGTGATCGATTTTATCTTCATGATGCTTGTGCTGCCGCTTATCACCTTATCACCGACCTTGACAGCATACTCCATGTAGCTTATGCCTTCTTCCTTCATGAATTTCGCCATTCTGATCTCTGCAGCCTTTTTGATCCTTTCCTCAAGGCTGTCACCGCCTGCCACGCCGTCTGCGATATCAGCTACATTTTCGCCGTATCTTTCATTTAAAACCTTTCTGAAAGCTTCTTTATCAACGCCTTCCTTAAGGTAGATATCAAATGTATTTGATGTATAAGAAGGATAAATTCTCTTAAATCCGGCCTCAGTCATGTAAGAAGTATTCGACTCGATTGCTGAGTTAACAAAGCCTGTAACAATATAATCTCTAACAACCTTGCTATACTCTATTCTGACTGTATCTCCTTCAGATAATCCAAATCTCTTCTTTACCTGGAGAGTTACAACCACCTCATTGTCATGGATTGGAAAACGTCCATCCGTTACACTAAGGCTTTCTGTTTCGCTGTAATCCTTATAAACCTCAAGTGAGGTCTGTTCATTTTCATCAGGATAAGTTACTGCAATATCTCCGCTAACCATGAGCACCTTCTTCACGCCCTCAAGTCCCTGCAGCTCTTCTCTGAAGCTTTCATGGTCAACGCCGCCGGCTGTCTCGATGCGGATATCGCTTAACTCATGTCCGCAGACGCCATTTACTATCTTATCTGCATCGCTGAAGAAGCTTCCGATCATAAAGCTTATTACAACCATAATAGTAGCAGCTATGATACAAACAGTAAGTCCAAAGCTCTGTCTTACATTCTGAAGGAAGCCCTTCATAGCGAGTCTTACATGAACATTTCCTCTTGTCTTCTCAAGCGGAAGGTATGTTTTCTTAAAATGATGTGCCTGGATGCCTTTTCTAAATGCCAGAACCGGCGGATATTTACGTACTGAACGTGCCTTTGTCATTGCGATAAGTGCTACAAAGATAAGTATTCCCACAGCTACCAGAACGATTGGTAATACTGCTGTGCTTATCTCTCCACCGTAATGGATCGTTGAGGCTGCATTCTTCATAAGGAAGCCTGTCATAAGCACTGAAGGAACTATACTGATGATCACGCCGCAAGCTGCTATAAGCACATATTCAAAAATGTATGAAAGTGCGATCTCTCCTGAAGTATAGCCGATTGCTTCAAGAACGCCGATTGAAACCAGCTGTTCATTTATATCGCTGACGATACGGAAGCGGATCATAACAAGTACTGCTAAAACGATAACTCCGGCCATTATCATAATGATAATGCTAAGGAGCGACATATTTACTTTATTTGTCTCAAGTATATTTTCATAAGCCGAGCAGACGAGCGACGCTGTTATATCATTTACTGAAATGTCCTTTGCATAAGCTGTAAAATCCTTAAGAAGCGCCTTATTGTCTGTACCATCAACTGTATTAAAGCCTATAACCTCGGCTCTTCCGAGCTGGTCCAGAAGGATCTCAAGATCATCCTCCGAAACAACTGCCTTGGTACCGCTCACCCAGATGCCTGAATCATAAAAGCCTGCAACTGTGTAGCTGTATTCCTTCTTACCTATCATAGCTGTCAGTGTATCACCTGTATCCACTGAAAGCTCATCACGATTCGATCTGTCAAGATATATCGGATGCGAAAGCTCTGCAAGTTCTGCCTCAGAAAATGTAGTATCTACGTCGAATTTCTCAAGCTTTTTCTCTCCATTTACTGAAACAAAGCTCATATCAACGGATTTATCATTAATCTTAAGCGAGCCATTTGCCATGCTCACATGATCATACTTCTCAACCTCAGGATTCCCTTCGAAGTATGCGAGGAAGCTGCTTGAATAGTCCTTCTGATTGATGGTCACGAAGTTTCTGAAGCATCCGGTCTTTTCAGCCATATCAGGTGTTATCTTCTTAATACCTGAAAATGCTGAAAGCGCTGCTGCAAAAAGTATCGTACAGAATGCTATAAGTATTCCGAGAAGTATTGATTCTTTCTTATGCTTTTTAATATTTGCAATTGATAATCTGATTATTTTCATTTCATTACCATCCCATCTCATCTAAGAAATTCTGAAGCTTATCTCTTCTTTCTTTAAGATCATCTGTACCATATGAAGGCATTCTGTAATCGCCTTCAACCTTGCCATCCCTAAGATATAAAACTCTGCTGCCTCTAAGAGCAGTCTTTACATCATGTGTTACCATCACTATGCTTTGTCCATTTTCATGGAGCTCTGTAAATACATCGAGTACATCCTGACCGGATGATGAGTTCAGTGCTCCGGTCGGTTCATCTGCGAAAAGGATCTGCGGCTCATTTATAACCGCTCTGACGATTCCAACTCTCTGGCACTCTCCTCCGGACATCTGATTCGGATATTTCTTCCAGAGTTTTTCGTCAATGCCAACCTTTTTCAGAAGCTCCTTCGCTCTCTCTATAAGCTGAGGCGAATTCTTTCTCGCCACGAGAGCCCCTGTCATAATATTGTCAAATACATTCATATTCTCCAGAAGATAAATGCTCTGGAATACGAATCCACAATGCTTTCTTCTAAACAGTGCAAGTTCATCATTACTGTAGCCTGAAATGTCCTCATCTCCGAAGAAAACCTTTCCGGTTGATGGCTTATCCATTCCGGATAATGCATAAAGGAGCGTTGACTTTCCTGAACCGGACGAGCCCATGATGATAGTAAAATCTCCTTCCATGATGTTCAGATCAAGGTTCTTGATAACATGCTGCTGTAATCCTTCATTTGAAAATGTTTTGCAAAGCTTTTCTGCTCTAAGTATTGCGTTCATTTTTTACACTCCTTCTTCTTCCGACTTATAATTTTATATATGTGATTCTGTCGTTTACGTTTTTCTGTAATGCTAATATACAAAACTTCCGTGTAAACATCTTTACAAAAGAATTATTAAATTCTTATCAAATTCTTATCTAAGAAAATAATTTTTTATAATATTTGCTTGCATATCATCTCCCACCCTTTAACTTAGCGATATACTTTTGCCGCTTTTTATCCGTCAACCTTATATGCTCTATAGGTTGACATTCATCAATAAGCTAATTATAATATGACAGAAATGCCAAAACATCTCGCGTTTTTAAAATAATATTAAAAGGGGAAACTAAAAATGGATAAGATAAATCTTATATCACTTGCACAGGAAATTATCGACGGCAGACGCCTTAATAAAAATGATGATCTCAGTTTTTTTATCGACTGTGATCTTGAAGAGCTCGGCAGCGGCGCCGACATGATCAGAAAACATTTCAGAGGTGACAAGGTTGACCTCTGCACTATCATAAATGGTAAAAGCGGCAAGTGCGGCGAGAACTGCAAGTTCTGCGCGCAGTCAGCACATCACAATACAAAATGCGATGTTTACGACCTTCTCGACGAGGACAGCATCGTAAATGAAGCCCGCTCAAATCAAAATGAAGGCGTTGACCGCTTCGCTATAGTCACTGCCGGAAGAAGCCCTAAGGCTGAGGATTTCGAGCGCATTGTCAAATGCTACTCGTGCATGAAGAAGGAGCTTTCTCTCGACCTCTGCACTTCTCTCGGTTTTCTTACTCTTGAACAGTTTCAGGCTTTGAAGGCTGCCGGAGTTTCAAGCATTCACTGCAACATCGAAACCTCCAGACGTTTCTTCCCTGAAATCTGCACAAGTCATACATTTGACGATAAGCTTGAGAATATTAAACGTGCCAAATCAGTCGGTCTCCATGTATGCTCCGGCGGAATCATCGGAATGGGTGAAACCTGGGAGGACCGTATCGATATGGCTCTGACACTTTCAGAGCTTGGCATTGCATCAATTCCAATCAATGCACTCACACCGATTCCGGGCACACCGCTCGAGAAGAATCGCATTCTTACAGAAGAAGAAATACTCCGCACGATAGCGATCTTCAGATTTATCAATCCACGAACAAACATCCGTCTCGCTGCCGGCAGAGTACTTATGAAAGGAACCGGTGAAAGAGCCTTCCACTTCGGAGCAAGCGCAACCATCACCGGAAACATGCTCACCACCTCCGGTTCAACGATCGAAGGAGACAAGAAAATGCTTACCGAGATGGGCCGCGACATCACACCAAAGTATGCTGTAAAAGGCTGTTAATCATCATATTTTTCAAGGAAATGGTGCTTTACGCCATTCTCATCCTTGTAGCATATTACGGTATTAGTATTTACATTTTCAACGCTTCTGAAGATATTGGACTCAACAAAAGGATTGTCCTTCTTCATCTCTTTGATCAGCGCTTTTATCTCAGCCCTCTTGCTGCCCTTCTCCGTTCCGCCGCAGCTTGCACAGCTTTCAGTTAGACGGCAGGCACAATTAATGAAGTTAAGATTGTTATAATCTCTCCATTTTTTAATATCATCCTCGCGGATAAGATAAAGCGGTCTGATAAGCTCCATTCCTTCGAAATTCGTGCTATGGAGCTTCGGCATCATAGTCTGCACCTGAGCGCCGTAAAGCATGCCCATGAGGATCGTCTCGATCACATCATCATAATGATGTCCAAGAGCGATCTTGTTGCAGCCAAGCTCCTTCGCTTTGCTGTAAAGATATCCTCTTCGCATTCTCGCGCACAGGTAGCACGGTGAACCGTTTCCCACGCTATCCACAACGTCAAAGATGTCCGAATCAAACACAGTGATCGGTACATCCATAAGTCTAGCATTATTTATGATCGTCTCATAATTAATTCGATTGTATCCCGGATTCATGACCATATATACAACTTCAAAATTCTTCTTGCCGTGTCTCTCCAGCTCCTGGAAAAGCTTGGCCATCAGCATTGAATCCTTACCGCCAGATATACATACAGCTATCTTATCGCCGTCCTTGATCAGTTCATAGGTTGTAAGTGCCTTGGTAAACTGGCTCCAAATGGTCTGCCTGAACTTCTTGATAATACTGTTCTCGATACTTTTACATTTTGCTTTAAGCGTCTCCGGATCAGAAAACGGCTTCTTCATCAGATATAAATAATAATTATAAATGCCGCCCTGAATGCTGTAAATCTCATAGCCTTCCGGCGTCAGCTTCTCGCAGATTTCCTCAGACCTTTTACCCGAATAGCATATAAGATACACCGGAACATCCTTCTTCAGTTCATCTATATGAGACTCAAATTCAGCCCACGGATAATTCACAGCTCCCGGAAATGGCCCCTTCTGGAACTCCTCTTCATCACGTATATCTATGATTTTCTTGTCTCTACCGTCAGCGACCATTTCATCTATTGTTTTTGAATACTGCATAACTTGTAAACCTAACTCTCTATAATATTTCTAAATAGCCATCACATAAATCTGGCATGGATTAAGCTCGTCCCAGTAATCTGGGAATACTTCGAACTCTTTAAAGCCCACTGATAGATAGAATCTGTTTGTTCTATCATAATCTTCATATCTACCCATCTGTACTGTTTTTACCTGCATGAATGAGTAGCCTTCCTGCTCAGCAATCTCTTTTGCCTTCAAGAAAAGTTCTCTACCTACGCCATTTCGATGGTACTCTTTCAGTACGCCCATAACATGGAGCTCAACCGTATCTTTCCCTGTCTCTTTCAGACAGATAAAACCTACAGGTTTATCCTCATCATAAGCCGCTATCAGAGGAAGCTCTACGCTTTCCCTGATATAGCTTTCACGTCCTTCGACATTCTCAAACCATTCATATAATGATTCGAGGATGTTGCGTGTAATTTGTTGTTTTTCTTTTGAGTCTTTTACTTCTTTGATGTACATATTTCTAAATCTATTTACCTTCTAAATTATTAATAACATATTTATCCAGTTAAAACCCTTGCTTTTCAGCAACCAATTCTATATCACTTGTTTCCTTGATATACTGATTGAGTTTTTCTGAATACGAATCTACGTAACGTCCCATGTCATTATTATCCGTCCAAAGTTCACATTGAAGCATTACTGTCTGTACAGCATCATCCATTCCTTCCGGTGGATACTTATGTTTCTTCAACAGTTTTTTGATCATCATACGCATCTTTGCTCTGGCAGATTCTCTCTTCTGCCAATCTATGCTGCGATTCTTTCTGAGTGTGTCAGCTAGCTCCTTTGTTATGGCAATTAACTCTTCATTTTCATAGAAATCCTTAATAGCCTGAGGCTTTGTAAGCGCATCATAAAATGCAAGTTCATCAGAAGTGAGGCCAAGTTCTTTGCCTTCTTCCCGAGAAATCTGAATCTGCTTTGCAAGATTTAGAAGCTCTTCTATAACCTGTTCATTTGTCAGCATACCATTAAGATAATGATTCATTACCTGCTGCATTATCTCGCTAAACTTTTCTGACTTTACCACATTCGTATGCTTAAATATAATCACCTGCTCCGCAATAAGTTTTTTTAGCAATTCTACCGCAAGATTCTTCTCTTTCATCTTTGCAATCTCTGCCAAAAACTTAGGATCAAAAAGTGAAAACTTTCCCTTAACATCAGAGAACAGGTTAATGACTCCATTACTCTTTATACTTTGCTGTAAAAGCGCATTAATACGTTCATTCATCTCCGGAAGAGAAATCTTATGACCATCTCCGGTATCTGCAAGTCTCATAACAAGTACTCTGACAGCTTCAAAAAATGCAGCTTCTATTCTTAGCTTTTCTTCCACCATAGAAGAGCACAAACTAAGTGCCTGTTTAAGAAGGATTGCTTCTCTCTTGTAACTTTCCTTTTCTGTTTCTCTAAACGGTGCCACTATAAAGTTTACCGCTCCACTTATACACTTTGATCGTTCAAGATCAGTTCCTTCCATAAATTTCGAATAATCGTACCCATGGAACAGATCTCTGCAAACTGAAAGCTTTTCAAGGAATTTCGGATAAGCAACCTTTTCAACATCTGTATCTCCATAGTTTTTCTTATCTCTTGATGTATAATCATTCATAGCTTCTTTTAACGCTGAAGCTATTCCAACATAATCAACTACAAGACCGCCTTCTTTATCTTTAAAGACTCTGTTAACCCTTGCAATGGCCTGCATGAGATTATAGCCATGCATAGGTTTATATACATACATAGTAGCCATAGAAGGCACATCAAATCCGGTAAGCCACATATCAACGACAATAGCTATCTTCAGCGGACTATCATTATCCTTGAATACCTTTGCCATTTCATCTCTATGCCGCTTATTACCTATAATTTCTCTCCAATCCTCAGGGTCTTTATTGCTCTCAGTCATTACAACTGCAACTTTTTCTGTCCAACCAGGTCTAAGTTCAAGTATCCTTCTATAAATCTTTATAGCAATCGCTCTTGAATATGCGACAATCATCGCCTTGCCGGTCAGAAGATGTTCTCTGTTGTTTTCGTAATGATCCAAAATATCATTAACAAGCGAATCAATAGTACTGTCATTACCCAATATAGCTTCCATCTGACCAAGCTGCTTCTTACTTTTTTCTACAACTTCCGGGTCGGCGTTTTCAGCCATAAGATCATATTCAGCATCAATAAGCTCCATAGTTTTTTTATCGAGCTTAAGTTTTATAACACGGCTTTCATAATATACCGGTCTGGTTGCACCATCTTCAACTGCCTGTGTCATGTCATATATATCTATATAATCACCAAACACCTCTCGCGTACTTCTATCCTTTAATGAGATTGGTGTTCCTGTAAAACCAATATACGTTGCATTTGGAAGTGTATTTCTTATAATCCTCGCAGTTCCTATCTTGATTCTTCCGGTTTCTGCATCTACCTTCTCACTAAGTCCGTACTGACTCCTGTGAGCTTCATCAGCTATTACAACAATATTCCTTCTCTCAGACAACGCATCATCAGCTTCTTCAAATTTTTGCATTGTGGTAAATATAATTCCATTTGCCTGCCTGTTCTCTAAAAGTCTCTTCAAGTGTTCTCTGCTTTCAGCATGCATAGGCTTCTGACGAAGGAAATCTGAACATTTTGCAAACTGACCATATAACTGATCATCAAGATCATTTCTATCTGTTATGACAACAATAGTTGGACTATCAAGCGCCTCTTGTAATAAATGAGCATAGAAAACCATAGATAGAGATTTTCCTGAGCCCTGTGTATGCCAGAAAACGCCACCCTTTCCATCTGTTTCAGTTGCACGTTTTGTTGATTCTATAGCTTTCCTTACTGCAAAATACTGATGATAACCTGCTAAGATCTTGTATGATTTTAATCCTTCATCTGAAAAACAGATAAAGTTCTTTATGATATCTAAAAGACGTTCTTTTGTGAAAATACCTTCAAAGAAAGTGTCAAATTGAGCATATTCAGTATTCTCATAGCTGCCGTCTTTCGTCTTCCACTCCATGAAACGATCTTCACCTGAAGTAATTGTACCAGCTTTAGAAGTCAGCTGATCACTCATTACGCAGATACAGTTATAAATAAAGATTGAAGGGATTTCCTGCATATAATTACGTATCTGTATATATGCCTCAGAAGCATCAGTTTCTTCTCTTGAAGGAGATTTAAGCTCCATAAGAACAACCGGAAGTCCATTGACGAATATCAGAATATCCGGCCGCTTCTCACTATTCTCAATAATTGTCCACTGATTTGATATAACAAAAGAATTATTGTCCGGATTATTGTAATCTACAAGATATACAAGACCTGAACGCTCTTCCCCTTTAACATAGTAATGAACCTCGACACCGTGCTGGATATAATCTATAAATACAGCATTTTTCTGTACTAAGTCTGCATTCTCAAAGTTATTCAGCTTAAATACAGCATCTGCCAGAGCATCTTCGGGCATATCTCTATTTATACGCCTCAAAGCCGCAAAAAGCTCATCAGAATAAATAGCCTTCCGGTAATCCCTCTCTACATCAGGCCCATAAACATACCGGTAGCCCATATTCTGAAACAGTTCAATTATGGAATTCTCGTAATCCCCTTCTGTATAGAATGACGCCATAGACTTGTCCCCCCAATCTACTACAATCCCCAAACAACAAAATCACGAAAAGGCACTCTTATATGCAATAAATAATCACGAAAAGGCACTTTGTGTTATTGCATATACACTAAATCTCATTGTGATATTGTCTTATATATGTTCTTCATTACAAATGTTTTATAATTTTTCCCCAATATAATTTTTCTTCGTTTTCATATATTATTTCATATTTATTCTTTAAATAAAAGTGTATCAATCTATCTTTATGATTCAAATCCACATTTGCAAGATTTCCTGTTATAACAGAAACTCCTTTTTCTATACATAATTCTTCAAATTTAGTAATCAGTTTTGTTCCTATACCTTTATTAATGTTTCGTTCATGTATAATAATATCAGCCAATAATGCTTTATCATTTTCAAATAAAGCTCTTAATTCTCCAACCTTTCTGCTCTTTATAAATGCATCAATAAATATATAATTATCATTATCTCTGGTAACAATATCGATTTTTATCTCAAAAAAGTCTTTAATTACACTTATCAAACTCATAATTGTATTTCTCTTCTATACAAAAGTAAAAAAACGAAAACGATAACTTATTCTGATAAGACGAAGTCAGGTTTTTCATTTCATCTTCAACCGCCTGTTTATCCTGTGATTTTAAAATTCTATAATAATACTGTGAAGAAACATTTCTTTGCAAGGTTGTTGTGCTCCAAACTTGCTCATAAGCTTCTTTTTCGTACCATTTTCTAGCCGTAGTATCTTCTACCTGGGTTAATATTCTATAATGTGTCCATGAAAGAATTCCTGTTTGTGAACGAGCCTCGTTCATTTTTTCATTTGGCAATAATTGTGAACGAGCTTCGTTCACAATCCCTGGAAACATACGGTACACTTTTAAGCACTGATAAAGTATTCGTTTTGAATACCCTTTTCCATAAATATTAGTTAGTTCTTTTGATAATTTATCAATGACCTCTGCTCCATATTTTGCCCTGTCTTTTCCTTCAAGCACTTCTTCATCGATACGTTTCCCTATATACCAATTTCTAAGGACTAATGTAGTATCAACAGTCTGATATGCAAATTGTTTGGCTTCATCAATAATAGTGCATATGTCCTTAACCAGATTGTTTGTATTTTCATATTTAATGATTATATTCATTTCATCAGTCCTTTATTGGTAAACATAAACGATAATTTTAGCTGCTTAAAGGTCAAGGTCGGAGACATCCAACTCGCCAGACATAAGCTTGGGCAATAAAGTGTCTCGCAGAGTTTCAAGCCTTAGATTTTCGGCCTCATTAGCTGTAATTGTGTCAAACATAGGATTGACAACCTCATCAAATGAACGAAGCTCTGCAGGATTGGGGATTCCTATTGGAAATCCTGCGATGTCTGATATAAACAAACACTGTTGGACCGCTCCGTGTGCTGCATTTATGAGTTCAGCTTTTTTCGCTACAAGTGACTCATATACATACGCAGAACTGACAAGTTCAGGATTGGGTTTTACAATAGCTACGCTTCGCTGGAATTCGTAGTTTTTTGGATCTGTATTAAGCAATAAAAGCTCGCCGACTGTCCCGACAGAAGATATGAGAATATCGCCTTTTGCCAGCTTTGTACGGCGGCGAAGTTTCTCGAAGGTCTCTGAATTTATTTTTCGTTCAGATGCACCAATGCTTAATAAACCGCCTTTTATGTTTTTGCAGCTAAGTAACAGGTATTGTCCCTCGGGATCATCTTTAACAGTGTTATGTACTCCGTCTGTAACATTAAGGGCTATATCAGCTATAGTTGCACTGGTGACAGATGTATTATCACCGAATTTATGCATGAAAATAACCTGCGCTTGCTGAAGTAAATTATCGTTTATAGCTCTATTGGTTTCAATTTTACTATCTAAGTCCGAAAGAATGGATGCTATTTTCTTCTGCTCTGCAAGGCTTTCAGGAACAACAACTTCAACTCCGCGCATCGTATTTCCTGACACCTCTTTAAACGTAGTTCCACTACCAAGATGTTCTATATTTTCCTTGTTATACTTCAGCAAATAATATAGAAACATATAATCTGTGTTTTCATTAGGAATCACGCTCTTAAATCCTTGATTTGTACATACTTCTTTTTCAGCAATAGCCACATATCCTATAGGTGCTCTTGACGAGAATAATACTGTATGTGCAGGCATCAATTGAGTTGAACAGCTATTTAGCCCTTGCTCAGTAATATTACGCTCTCCTTGCGAAATAAACCTACCCGAGAAACCTGCCAAATCTTTCGGTGTTATCCACGAAATATTTCCTCCATCATAATTAGCAGTATTTTTTGTTGAAGGAGTTGCGCCTCCTACCACTGTACCCAAATCTGCAATAGTACACGTTTTCCATTTTCCCATGTGTCACCATCCTACCCAATATATTTCTTATGTGCAAACTTAACATTACTCTGCTTTACCATTGCATATTGCAACGTTGTATCTATCCTCTGATGCCCTAAAAGCCTTTGAAGCTGCTCAATCGGCATTCCTTTATCAATTGCCATAGTTGCCAAAGTCCGTCTGAACTTATGCGGATGGACTTTTGAGATGTTAAGATTTCGCCCCATCTCACGAAGTCTGTGTTCTATTCCGCCAATCTGTATCCTCTCATACGGATACTTTAACGTTACAAACAATGCCTGATTATCATCAGTACGGCTATCAAGGTATTCACGAAGATGCAACTTTGTCCTTGCATCAAAATAAACAATTCTCTCTTTACTACCTTTACCAAATACTATGCATTCACGTTCAGCAAAATCAATATCATTACGATTCAGAAGTACCAATTCTCCAACACGCATTCCTGTTGATGCTAGCATATCTATCATAGCCAAATCACGCAATTCCGAGCAGTTATCACGCATCTTCTCCAATTCTTCATCAGTATATGTTTCTTTAATATTACTTGCGGTTTTAACTTTGTGAATACGTCGAACCGGACTCTTCACTATATAGTCTTCATCTTCCAACCATGAAAAGAAGCTGGATAAAATCCTGCGTATATTGTCAATCGTAACACGGCTTGACTGGTTTCTATTCTGATAATCTGTCAGATATGACCGTAAATCCTCAGTAACGATCTGTCGAACATTTTTCTGAAGGGATGACATCATCATCTCTATCGTTGATTGATAATATTTCAGTGTTTTATCCGAACAACCTTCAACACGCTTAGCAGCTATGAATCTCGCCAAAAGCTGATCACTGTCATTTTCCCGGGTACCATGTTCGCATCTTTTAATTTCATAATTATCGAGTGTTAGCTCAAGCATCCTTTTCAAGCGGATCAATTGTGAATTATCCAAAGTGCCGAGCATTCCCTGGATAATGCCGTTAATAAACTCCTGTTTCATATCATTTCTCCTTTAATGTTATTCAGAGAACGATATGAGGCGGCTGTTCCGCCTGTAACTCTCGCCGCTTAAGAGTATATAATATTATCAAATGTAAAGTTTTTTATTCGACATATTCTCGTTTACCATCAGGGTATTCTATATATGCCTGCCTCTTATCATCATCGTATCTTGCCACCGGCAAGCCCTTAATTCTTCGAATTTCATCATCTATTCTGATTGATTCTTTGAACCTCTGTGTTAATTCATCATCAGAAATACCACAAGTTGAATCAAGTTCATTCAAAATAGTCATATCTGAATTCCTTTCATAAAATGCAATTCTAAATATATAAAACACTGTACCTTCACCGTGAGTATAATTCATGCTTTTCTAATTGTGCCGACAGTGTCGGACCAATTTAATTCCATTAACATTATCGTTACAGCACCTGAATTTGATTATCTAAACGATGGATTGTGCGCACATTGTCACCCCAACATTTTACAACCTCACAATTATTATAAAACAACACTATATGTATCAGCTTTTATTTCGAGATTTTAATAGATTTGCAAAACAAATCGGACACTTAGGATATCCCGAAATTATTTCATCTTTTTCGATTTGAATCAGCTTATCATCATTCCCCCAGCAAGTGGAACAGTACTTAATATTTAATGGGTCATTTTGTAAAGTTATATAATTTCCGTCTTCATGTCTCACAACATTTTCTTTCAATTCAAGTCTTTTACGTAATTCTACGTTTTCATCTTTCAAATCTGAAATAGCAACTTTTATATCAATAAGTTTTTCTACCATATCAAGATTCTTTTGTTTTCTCGCCTCATCAATCAAATCTTTAATTGCATTATATAAATCAACAACCATACAAGTCCTCCAAAAAGAATTAGAATTACAAAAACAATAAACGATAATTTACAGAAGCAAGCTATGGCTCTTTATTCCAATATGATCATCGAAAATGCTGATGAAACATGGGCTCCTGGTGTTTTGTCTGATATCGCTGACATTACTATGGGGCAATCCCCTAAAGGAGATACCTATAACGAAGACGGAAGTGGTACTGTATTTTTTCAAGGTAGAGCCGAATTTGGATTCAGATTCCCGACGCGAAGGCTCTATACAACCGACCCTAAACGCATGGCTCAAACGAATGATGCACTTATGAGCGTTAGAGCTCCTGTGGGTGATATGAATGTTGCCTACGAAGAATGCTGTATCGGGCGTGGCCTTGCAGCAATTCATTCAAAGAATGGCCATCAGTCTTTTGTGCTCTATACCATGTTCAATCTTCGTGAACAGCTTAATGTTTTTAACGGCGAAGGTACTGTCTTTGGCTCCATTAACAAGGATGCTCTAAATGCAATGTCAATAAGCATCCCGCCAAAGGAAGTAATAGATGCTTTTGAATCAATAGTCTCTCCTATGGATGAAGCTATTCGTAATAATTATGAGGAAATATGCCGTCTTACAGAAATCCGTGACAGTTTACTTCCTCGCCTAATGTCTGGAGAGTTGGATGTTTCCAATCTCAACATCTAAGCCACTAAATTATCAATTTGTCGAGCTGTTAAATTATCGTTTATCTTTTTATTTAATTCTATTTTATCATCAATTGACTTAAGCGTTTTTCCTATTATAATCTGTTCCTCATATGGTGGAACAAGAATATCCAAATTCTGTACAACATCCGTCTGTACTCTTTGTCTTCCAGACGATCCAACCATTGATTTTATAGCTGGTTCTCTTACTTCAGGACTGCAAACAAGATAATATAAATAGTCTTCATCAACATCTTCTTTAGCTCTATAAACGATATATTCTGTTGATCCAAAGCCTACTTCTCCTTCATCAAGAATTGACACTTTGGCTATTTTGCCATTTTCTAAACAGGGCGTTATTCGTGCCATTATAGTATCGCCATTCCGAAATTTAGTTCCACCTGAAAAAGCTTCGTAATCATAGCCCGGAATATCCCTACAGTATGGCTGCAATTTATCCATAGCAACTTTCTTAGCAATAGTCCCTTTAGATATACTTTCTCTCGGGTTAAACTCAGCAATATCAGACAGTTTTCTTATGATCCACTCAGATTTCATACCCAATCGCCCCCAGTTTTTTCCTAATCTCATCTTCTAACTCATGAGATTTTCCAAACATTTCTGACAGTTCAGATGTCAGTCTTGCCATTTTCTCTTCAAACGGTTCACCGTCATCTTCCTGCTCTTCTATACCTACATATCTTCCCGGAGTAAGGATGTAATCCTGTTTAGCTATATCTTCAAGAGAAGCCACTGAACAGAATCCTTTAACATCTTCAAGAGTGCCATTCTGGAAAGACTCAAATGTATCCGCAAGCTTCTGAATATCCTCATCCGTAAAGTCACGGTGTTTTCTGTCAACCATATGTCCCATTTTACGGGCATCTATAAAGAGCGTTTTACCCTTCTGTTTCTTGTTCTTAGTGATAAACCATAGAGTTACCGGAATGGTAACGCTGTAGAAAAGCTGTGTAGGCATTGCAATGATACCTTCGATAAGGTCATCCTCTATTATCTTCTTTCTTATCTCACCCTCTCCACTTGACTGGGTAGAAAGCGCACCATTTGCAAGTACAAGTCCGATCTTTCCATTTGGCGCAAGATGATGGATCATATGCTGGATCCATGCATAGTTTGCATTTCCTGCCGGAGGCAGACCGTATTTCCAACGAACATCATCTTGAAGCTTGTCCTGATTCCATGGATGATAGTTAAATGGTGGATTGGCAAGTATGAAATCAGCCTTAAGAGTAGGATGCAGATCATTTGTAAAAGTATCTGCCTGATATGGTCCGAAATCAGCATCTATGCCTCTGATAGCCATATTCATTTTGGCCATCTTCCAGGTATCTGCATTTGCCTCCTGACCGTAAACTGATATTGATCCCCTGTTTCCGGAATGCGCCTGAATAAACTTGGCACTCTGAACGAACATTCCTCCGGATCCGCAGCAGCAGTCATACACACGGCAATTGTCAAATGGACGAAGGATGGAAACGAGTGTCTTAACAACGCTTGCCGGTGTATAGAATTCTCCACCGCCAACGCCTTCCTTCTCAGCAAACTGAGCGATACAGTACTCATATGTACGTCCCAGAAGATCCTCGCTCTTCTCAGCATCGGACATATCAATATTATTTGTAAATATATCCACAACATCTCCGAGAACTCTCTTGTCGAGATCTGGGCTGGCATAATTCTTTGGCAGAACATTTTTTAGTGTTTTATTCTCTGCCTCAATAGCTCTCATAGCATTATCAAGAACTGTTCCGATCTCAGGAGTATGCGCTGCAGAAGCTATAGTACTCCAACGAGCTTCCTCTGGAACAAAGAATACATTTTCCATGGTGTAAGCGTCACGATCATCTTCAAATCCATCGCCTTCTTCCACAAGCTCCTGATATCTTTTATCAAATGCTGCTGATATATATCTTAAGAATATTAATCCTATAATTACTTTTCTATATTCTGCTGCCGGAATATGTCCCCAGAGGACACATGCAGCATCCCATAATTGCTTTTCAAATCTGATATTTGCATTTGTTTTTTCAGCCATTTTATCAATCTACCCCCAGGTTGTTTTTAAGCATAATACGCCATATTTAATTATAAAATAATCAGCTTTCAAATACAATGATTTCAAATAAAAAAGAGGGGTTTTTCCCTCTTTTCCTTACCTTCTAACGCGTCCGGTCTCTCTGTAGAATTTTTCCTTATCCTCATACATCAGCCTGTCGGATTCCTTTACGGTTTCAGCGAGGCTGCTGTTTTGGCTGATCATTGAATGTCCTACGGAGATCGTGTATCCACGCCTTATCACGTCATCCTTGATCTGCTGTTTCATGATATCGATCATATCCTCATGATCATGGAAGAAAAGAAGTATGAACTCGTCTCCGCCGATCCTGTATGCCTGAGTATTATGATCTTCAAAGCTTTTCAGGCATTCACCGATATTTCTAAGTGCGACATCTCCGGCCTGGTGGCCCTTCGTATCATTCAATTCCTTGAGACCGTTCATGTCGAGCGAAGCGATTGCTCCGATTTCCTTGCTGAACTGTTTGCAGTCATCATAAAACGCCTGTCTGTTGAGCAGTCCTGTAAGTACGTCGTGGCGGTAATCATTTGAATAAAGGAATATATAGAAGAATATGCTGCTTATTAAATACGCTTCATTTATTCGTGTTCCGCCTACCTTTGCATCGCAGATTGCAGCTGTAAGGCAGAAAAGTCCGCTAAGCGGAATGATGAATTTCTCTGCGCCTTTCTTGTCAGCTATCCTTGAAAATGTATACCAAACGATCAGTATAAGATAGATGAGCGGCACGATAAATACAACATATCCTAGAGGTCCACGGTGAAATTTTCCGGCATCATCATAGCTGAATGCTATGTCTGTAAAAAATGCAGTACCGCATGTAAAAAGCGTTATCAGACACGGCAGCCACAGCAGGAAGCTGTGCTTTCTGTTAGGAACGATAACAAACAGAAGCCCGAGTGCAGCTGTCGAACGGAATGTATAGCCGATTATAGATAAGAGCACTCTCCAGTACCATAATGCGGTATTCTCTGCAGCATAGCTCTCCAATATATCTTCAACGACCAACACAAGTACACTTATGATCGTCAGCCAGAAATTATTGGTTTCCATATTTCGGAATGATTTTCTGTTCCATATCTTGATACTGAAAAGTATGATCATAAATATTGTTATGATATGTCGTAGAAGCAAATCTATAAGCATAACTATCTCACTTTCCTATTTTAATATTAGTCAGTGCGCACTGATCTCCTGTCAGCGCAATGTAAATCTTTGGATCGTGGCTTAATATCTTGGTAATATTCTTAAGATATATCTGGAAATTCTCAGTTTCAGTTGTAATGATATTTCCTTTTCTTACAAATTTTATATTGCAGTCATAGCCTTTTTTATTAAATGCTTTCCATGCATCCCAGCCTTCAAAATCAGCCTTCTTGTCAACGATCAGAGTATTCTCCGACATTTCCTCTTCGTCCCAGTTCTCGCCATCAAGTCTTACAAGAACATATTCCTTGTAGCCCGGTCCTTTGACTCTTCCATCATTTGACGAATAGATGACAAGATATGGGCAATGCCATACAAGTCGTGCAGTCGGAAGACTCATTGTATGGAAGTTGATATTAAGCCTATTGGTGATTGGAATTCCTTCTGTGTATTCAGTAAGGTGACCATCCACCTGAAGATTCGGGATGTCCCCGACAGGTCCTTCTATATAGCTGATCTTATCTTCAATCCTTGAAATATAGTCGCTGGTAATAACTCTGCCAGTCTTCTCGATACTTACATCACTTATATGACAGTATTCACCGGTAAGTCCGATGTAGGTATATCTTGAACTGTCAGAAAGTGCTACAGTAACCTCGATAACCTTATGTCCGTCATCAATGCTTATCAGAACGTGGTCCTTATACTTAACAGCTTCAATGTTATACTCTCTTATGTCCCTGTCAGCAGGCTCTTTACGTGTGTCAGACATAAATGTTTTTACCTGGACCTTTCTGACATCCGCGCTGTCATATCCACCGTCAAGCCATACTTCACAGAACTCACTATAGACAAGATCACGAATAGTTTTCTCGTCATTATGATAACGTCCGTCAAGCGAGTCAAAGAGAAGAAGTGACGGTCCGCGGCCCTTCTCTGAACCATTTTCTGTTAATTTGGCTTTCATATGAATCTTAGTGATATTATTTGTTATTACGATTCCGTCTGAAATCTTTTCACGGCGCTTACCGCAAATAAGTTCATTTTTACCCGCAAGCTCAGTTACCGAATTCTTCTCTTTCATCTGATAATCAACGTCAATATCGATAAGCTTGCGCATTATCTCGGCAAATTTCGGATCAAACTGTGTTCCGGCGCCTTTAACTATCTCCTCACGAACAAGATCCTGCGGAAGCGCAGTTCTGTAGCTTCTGTTGGATGTCATGGCATCATATGCATCTGCAACAGAAATGATCCTGGCGATCTCGGGAATATCCTCGCCCTTCAGCTTGTCCGGATAGCCCTTGCCGTCATAACGCTCATGATGGTAATGTGCACCGATACTGAGATAAGGATATTCATTTATACTTGAAAGGATCTGATTGCCTTTAACTGTATGCTGCTTTATGATGTCATACTCTTCATCAGTCAGCTTTCCATTTTTGTTGATGATACTGATAGGTATTCCGATCTTACCGATATCATGGAGAAGTGCTGCATAATACACCTTCAGGCACTCCTCTTCACTCATTCCATAAGCTTTGGCTATCATTGCCGAATACTCGGCAACACGAAGCGAATGGCCGTGGGAATACGGATCCTTGGCATCAACCGCATTTACGAGAGCTGTTGCAGTCTGTTCAAACAAACGTCTTGAAATCATCTGCTGATTCTTAAGGTTTTCAATCTCAGCCTCTCTGTATTCATCTACCTTCTTCGATCTAAGGTATATAATAACAACCGCAAGAATCGTGGATAGATTTGAAAAAGCGCCCGGAATACTTGCTGCGATATGGGAAACCACGAAATTAATAATCTGTGTTGGAAACTGGATTATCAGGAAAGATAAGGCCGTGATAAAACCGATTTTTCCAAAAAAGACAACAATAAAAATAATACAGATATTTGCCGTTGCTGAGAAAACACCTGTAAAAGCTGTAAAACGTATACTTTGTCCGAATATCACCACATTGTCATTAGAGCGTGATGCCATAATGAGCATAAATGATGATATGAAATAAATTAATAGTAAAAAAACAAATACTGCCTTCGAAGACTTACCATTCCTCGGCGCAAGTTTCATTGTTTTCTTATCATTTTTCAATGCGCCCCCACCTCTTAATTACTAATATGCTTGATATTATATCACAAAATGCAACTTTTGTATAGAAACATGACATTAAAGCAAAGATTCCCGGGAGTATTTGCTTATCATATTCCAGTCGATGCATCTTCTGTAATTCTCTCCAGGTAATACCGCTTCGCGGTTCCATGGACGGTCGAATACCAGCACCTTCAGCTCCGGCAGATGATCAAAGAAATGAAATGCTTCCGGTGAATCCTCGACTGCGAAGTCAAAATGCATTTTCCTGTAATCCTCTACCTCCAGACTGAATCTACTGTTAGGGATCAGATTCTCACGACCATATTTGTTAACGCAGTAAAGCTCAACACGCTCAAAGCCGTGCTGATCAAGCCACGCACGGGATGCATCATACGCGCCGTATGGGCGCCCGGTTATTATGGAGACATTGTACCCCTTGTCGATCCAGCAGTTAATCACTTCGGCCGCTCCCGGCGTTTCATCGTAAGATAAAAGCACCTCCGGCTTATGGCCCTCAAGCATTATCTGCTCATACTGCTCCTGTGTCAGTGAAAATGCTTTCTGCAGGTTGAAATATTTTATATTTTCATACGGCACATCTTTACCGAAAAGCTCAGCCACAAGCTTTGAGAATGACCTTGCTGTCTCGCACAGGCAGTCATCAAAATCTACATAAATATTCATAAAACCCTCTTCATAAGTGTAATACTGTAATATTGTTATATATAATATCACATAAAACTCTGTAATGGCAAATAAAGCTAACTTACTTTTTCAACGCAATCATATAAAAGCTTCACAATCTCTGCTTTTTCATAACCCTTGCCTATAAAGACAACCTGATTATAAGACTGTGGGCTATCAGCCCACTATCACGAAAAACAAAAAACACTTGACATCTCAGCCCGTTTGGATGATACTACTTAAGGTGTTCAAATGAAAAACATCAATTCGGTGCGTGGCTCAGCTTGGTAGAGCGCTGCGTTCGGGACGCAGAGGTCGTGGGTTCGAATCCCGTCGCACCGACATTTTAAAAACGTAGTAAAACAGAGGGTTTCCGGACTTTTGAGAGTTAGGAAATCCTCTGTTTTTTAGTGGTTCACCTAAGAATCACCTAAGAATTCTGAAATAACTCAAGATAAAACCCTCGGTTATGTATCACAGTACAAAAAATATTTCAGATGAAAGGAGATTCTACATGCAAATACTCAGAAACAGAACCCAGAATAACTTCACCATAATAAGCAATGAGATCCTGCGTAACAGAGAACTCAGCCTAAAGGATTGCGGTCTTCTCTGCACTCTTATTGGACTTCCGGATTCATGGAAATTCAGTGTCAAAGGACTTGCTTCTATCATCATTGATGGTAAAGACAGCATAAGAACATCTCTGATCAAGCTTGAAAAGCTTGGATATGTGAATAGATATGCAATGAGCGGATTTTCAGACACAAGTTTATTTTTTCATGATTTTCTCACGGGGATTGGGGTGCCCCCAAAAACCATGAGAACCTCCATAAGGTGCGTTTCAAAATCGCACCTTATAGAGGTTCACGTAGCTTGTAAAGAATTGGACAAGCTTAATCTATAATAATCATTTCATCGTACAAGCAGAAAAACATATCCTCCACGACTGTATCTTCATGAAAGTGTCCGAAATACCACGCTGTAAAATCGGTGTTATCAGCTACCCTCTGAAGATACTGCCTCAGTTCCACTTCATCATCAGACAATTCTCCATACCCCATAGCAGCAACAACCTCGCAAGGGCCGGAGTGCGTAATAATATAATCAACCTGAAAATCTGCTTTTTCGAGGTTCATCCATCCTTCTTCATATTCTGCATAGGTCGGTATTTCTTCCGGAAACCAGTCAATCCCCTCAGTGCGTAAATGTTTATCTATACTGTAGGCTCCCCCAAATGTAAAGAGCTTCTTCCCCGCAATCTCAAACACCTGACCTCGCATCAAATGGATTAATCTGCTTTCTACAAAATGAACTTTTCCACCATTCCATATATCCTCTCCAAATGAGTTTAACTGCTCAAAGTTCTCATGATTTCCATCAACAAAAAGTGTTGTAACAGGTAAATTCCTAAATACATTTCTTGCGGTTGCTTCTTCTGAGCCTGAAAATCCACACGCACCTACATCTCCGCATATTATGAGGTAATCATCATCCTGATATTCACCCTCGTGTTCATCAAAGAATTTCACAATCTTACCAAGATCCAAAGTCCCGTGTGTATCTCCGGAAATAATAAAACTCATAGACTTCTCTCCCTTCTGTTATCGGTACCTGTTAAAGGGTCTAACAGAGATCATCTTCCCATTCTCCACCTGATAATATTTTCCGTTTTCTTCATCGTAATCTAACAGCAACAGTTTCCCACCTTTATATACGGATCCGTCAATGTAGTAATGACTCTTTCCATCGAAATAAATATCGTGATAACTCCGATCATCTGCAAGATCCCTGGTACAGGTACCGACGTGTCCGGCTACTATTGTTTTGTAGAATTTGCCTTTCGTCGCAGGAAACTTGCCGAGAAGAATACTATCCGATGTGCCCCACATCCAATATTCTCCTGCTTCTTCATCAACTCCGGCGTGAACGAATATCTGCTTTTCAGTTTCATAATATAAAGGCATCTTGCTTATCCACCAGATCAATTCTTTATGTTCAGAAAGAATCATTTGAACGGCTTCTCTGCTAATTGTTTCCAAGGAACAGGTTCTTGAAATCTGGTTTAGAAAATCCATCTGTTGGTCAGATATGAAAGTACTTATGGTATTTGCCCCATATTCAAAATCAGAACGCAGCCAATCATTGAAAGTCATATAGTCTTCGGAGCCATCGGAATATGGATTTTTGTAATCTTCAATCCACTCCAAAAACATCTGCTCATGATTTCCTTTGAGAACTACTACCTTTTCTTCGCCATATTTCTTCTGTAAATCCCAGATATACTTTAGGACCTGATATGAGCTATCACCATAGTCAACATAATCCCCCAGAAAAACAATGCGATTTTCTCCGCTGAGATCAACCTGTTTCATCTGATTACGAAGATCTCCTATGCATCCGTGAATGTCACTCATTGCATATATCATGAATCATTATCCTCCATTTCATTAGGTGTGGAATAGAATTCTTCTCCCGTGTCCAAACAGATGGCCGCAAGTCTTCCGCCCGGATAATGTGCTCCACAATCAATTGCTATATGATTGTTTCGTCGGAAAATGAAACCGGGGCGGGGATTATCTTCGATTTTCTGCGTTGGTGTATGACCCGTTATAACATACACGTCAGCAAAATACTGCACATCATAATCGGCTCTCACCCATATTAATTCATGAAGTGAATAATCCTCTATATCTTTTTCCGGCAAATAATTCCCTAAACCCGCATGAACCAGAAGATAGTCTTTATCATTGACAGATACTTCTTCATAAATCAAGAAATTCTTAATAAAATCTATAACTTCCCTTTTAGACTCTGAATCCAGTTGACTGAACTCATCAATCGTTGATTTGCTCCCGTTATATTGCCATGTTACCAGATTATCCAGCATTTCTTCATCCAGTTCTTCTATGGACATATCCGTGATTTCTTTCATCAAAAAATCCAAACATTCTAACGCCATAAGCTCATGGTTGCCAACCAGACATATTGCGTTTGGCATTTCCATGAGCTTCCTAAGCGTCTTTATAGGATGCGGTCCTCTGTCGAGTACATCCCCTAAAATGTATAGAGTATCCGTATCTTTAAGCTTTATCTTATCAAGTAATTCTATGAACATATCGTATTGTCCATGAATATCTGAAATAACATATGTAGCTATACTTATCACCTCCGAGATATCAGTCCCACCACAAATAAAGTTCTGACTTAGGAATAAATATACTCAGCCAGAAGTTAATCATGATTGCCGCGAATCCATTTCTTTACGATAATCATTACCTTTACCGGAATACGCTTTATATGGATTATTCTTAGCACCATGCCTTAACTTCTTATTTGCAAGACGCTTTGCATATTTTGTTTTACCACCAATTTTGAGTACGGGAGTACGCTTATAACTTCGACTCATGTCTGTTTTCCCTTAATTCAGCATTTGTCATCGGTCTTCGATGCAAATGCACAAATTTAGCTGCTCGCTTTATTCCTTCTACCATACGAATTTCCTGTTCGGAATATTCCCCGTGATCGTTAATGATTTCCGTGTGTTCCGGATCTTCCAACACTGCTTCCAGAACAGCATCAAAACCATGAACATGATCGTCCACTCCGTTCTTGGAAAAATGATAGATCAAACCGGTACCCGAGAATTCACCGGTTACATACCCTATATCTCCACTTTCAAAACCATGTCCTGTCTGGACACACCAAGTGCCGGTCTCCGCATCACGAACAGGAATATACTCATCTAAATACCTTTGTTCTAATTCTGTCATTGAATCAGCAATGTACTCTGGGATGTTATCCGCCGCCGTTCTATGCCTTTTCTTGATATAAGTATTCGTGAGATAATCCAAATACGTCTTTCGCTCATCATTCTCATGTAAAGACATTCGTTCAATATATATCGGATTAATGTGCTCATGCTCAAACTCTCCCCGATAGTTTACTCCATCGAATTTTATGTCTACACAGACCTGTACATCTGAATAATCTCCTTGAAGTTTTCTATAGAAATCATAGTTCTCATCAAAATAGCCTAATATAATCCCTATTTTTTCATCATAAATATGTGTATCCCAATCCCCATATAAACTTCTTACAATATCTCCATGGCGGAAGTCGTGAGGAATAAATACGAAATCAAAAAGAGATTCATTATAAGGCAATGCTCCTAATGCCGTCTTACTCTTTCTGTAATATTTCTTATCTTTTTTTATTTGTACCAACGCCTCATTGATCTTTTTCTTCAATCCCTCATCCGAAATCCCATCTTTGAAATCTATGAGCCAGTTCACCTTTTCCTCATATGAGATCATAATATGGTTTGCAACAATCGTCGCCTTCTCCATGTCAGTAAATTCATGATGGATACTATGCAGGTAAGCTTTCGTATCTTTCGATGGAATAAACTCTTCAATAAAATCTTTTTTCATAGCTTGGTCTCCTCGTAATGTGACATCTGCGCTCGTTTTTCTCTTGCGAACGTGCTATCCGATATAACTTACTGTCTCATCATTCCGACAGACGGGAAGTTATATATAGTACTCCAATAACGCTTCGTCAATCGCAGCAATCGGCTCTTTTCCTTTCACGTGATTATACTAGGACGCGACTTAGTTCAATTTGATAAAAAACGGTGCGAAGCCCGAACAAAAGGTTAGATTGCTGATAAGAAGCTCCATTTTTCAACGCTTACCATTTCCCCGTTAATAGTTTTAAGCACTGTATCTCCCTCCAGAATGATTTTGTCTAATTTACCTCTATTATAATAATTTAACCCGTACCATCCCATCTACAACTATTCCGCTTTTTTCTCTGATATAACCTTTACACAATGTATTAAGAAATCCTGCTTTTCCTTCATAAATCTTCATCCCTTCTTTATCTTCTATGCATATTTTTTGTTCTTCCTCGAAATTTTCTACGAACTCCTGCAGCTTCATCTCTAATGTTCCTCCTTCCTATTTTCACAAACAGTTCTCTATTGGATTTTACATCTACATTCTTGGTCACATTTTTCCGCAAGTTCTTCATCAGTCTGAAACCTGTTATATACCGCGGCAATTACTTTTTTATGTTCTTCATAGTCAAACGGAATGGTTTGATATATTATATCAGTAGTACAATAAAGAAGATTGGAAAAGTCAGTAGTTAGTGTGAGAAAAGACATGTTGCAAATTTTACCGTCTTCGTTACAAATCTGCATGATTGATAAGGCAAGACCTTCCCCTTCTTCAAAAGCTACCGCTTCAAAATCCGCCGACAAATGCGGTGAATAAGGTGCTGACATCCATGAACAATTCCCATATTTCATCAATAAAAAGATGGTATTATAAACAGGTTCAAATCTGAATTCAAAAGTGCCGCCAAAAGGATATCTCTCGATATTCTCCCGGCTCATTACAATTATAATTTGATTTTTTACGAGTTCAAATTGCATCGTTTCAGGATATCCAATGTATTTTTCAAGAACCATCCCTTTATCATAGATATCAAATGGCATCGACTCCCCTCCGATCACGCAGAAACAGCTGCTAAATTCTGTGAAATTATAATCTTCTTCATGGTTGTTCCTCCTGATAATTCTATAATTGTTATATGAGAGCAAGCATATTAACTGGATCTTAGTGCTTCCAGCAGCCCCCGTCTTACTCTATTTATATTCCGAATGATATCCCATATTTAAATCCGGCACCTGTTCATAATTTCCCACTACCACGATATACTATGTTTTTTCCATCGCTTTCATGCGAGCCTCCAGCAAATTTATCATGTACGTTAATGCCTCTCTTATTTCCGTTTCCTCTTTCAGATTTTTCCCTTTTCCGGGGTGAAGATTCTTAAGAAGCGGAATGACATGATCTTGATCAATAATTCCATCTCTAAATCCAACATCCAATCTTTCACGATTTACCCACTTAACTGCATCCACCCTCTGCGCGCTTTTTGCACCGGACTCAGTACATTCCTGCTCAAAGTATTTTCCAAACCAATCCTTATCGAAAATATGATAAAGCATGAGAGGTACTTCATCATATAAGCTGACTCTTCCTATGCCCTTTACCTCACAGTTGTATCTTGCCCTGTTCATATCTCTGTCCGGAAGCAGGATATAATTGCATCTAAGCTCAGCAAGTTCAAGGAATCTGTCAAGAAGCTGCACCAGCTCGTGCTTTGGAGGAAGATAAGCATCCCTGTCATCTACAAGAAGCTTCAGATAATGATCAGGATCACCATTCGTAGCATATTTGAAGAATTTAATGCCATACTCTCTGTTAAGGCAATTTACAACCCAGCTGATCGGGGTCCATGCACTCATAAGAGTATCTGCCCTAAGGTCTCCGTTAAAGTAAAGACAATCAAGATCGTTCTTCTGTCTCCATTCATTGAAGCGGGCTTTCCCTTCTTCTGTATTCTCCCACGCCGGTTTTGTCTCTCTCCCCTTCATCCAGTAAAGACAGAAGTTTTTAAGATGATTGTCACTGTAATCATTTCCAAGATACTCTTTCATCATGTTTCTCATAACTGTTTTCTCCTTTTCTTCATTGGTATTTTCGGTAACTGAAAAAAGGCTGCTGTATTGCAATCCGCTTTCAATAGTTATTATGGAATTTTAAATCTTCAAAATTTTGAAGGTGTATAGAATCTATTCTTTTTTATAGCAGGTAAGGGACCACAAAAATCCGAAATCATACCATAGTCCATAACGATCAAATATCTTATCAAACTCCGTTATTATGTGTCCTGCGATTTCCGGAACTGATATGATATCTGACTCATCCGCAGCGCATTCCCTGAAAAATTCAGTTTTTGCATCTAAAACCATCTGCTCCCAGATCGGTTCAATATCTTCTACACTAAGAGACTCTGATGTTTCCATATCAGCAAGGTACTCTTCGTATGTTCCATATCTTTGGTATGCCGGTGCGAGATTTTCTTCACCGGTCACGTACGCTTCTCCGTTTACAAACTCCTGATATTCTTCCCACGTATCGAATACAAGCGGATTCCATACAGGATAGTCAGGGTTATCAAATTTATCCTCCAGTATCTTCTCCAGAAAATCCGAAGCACACTGACATTCATATTTTTCATACAAATAATCATTCAATATATCAGTATGATCAAAAATGTATTCCCACGCTTCTTCTGATATCTCAGATTTCCTTGTTTCGTATGTATCGTATCTCAGCAGCATACAAAGAGGGTCCTCATAAACCATATCCAGTATATGCTCCGGATTTGAAAAGCTCCTCCATACCGGATTCCCAAGGCAGTCTCTTTCCTCTGTGATGCCTCTCGTATAATCCTCCGGATTTACATTTTCTTCAAACTCCACGTAATTAAGACTCCCATAACAGCATGTTCTTTCAGCCGAATATGAATACCTGTTACCGTTTGCCAGAATTGTTGTATCCTCCCATAGTCCCCATTTCTGAAGAAAGCGGATCAGGTCAGACACCAATGACTGTGTTTTTGAACTATCCATGTTTTGATCACCTCACTTAAAAATATAATCTATGGCTATGATCCTGCCCAAGTCATCAAATGCATCCACAACAGCTTATTACCATATGAATATCCTACTCTTTGCCTCAAAATATTTGTAACAAAAAAGAACTGCCTTTACGACAATTCTCTTTCATATTATTTATGGAATTATTGTTCTTCAAAATTTTGAAGATATGGTTTTATCATGACCTATTCTGCTTCTTCACATATCTCATCATAGTCTTCAAACATAATTCTGATATTGCCTTCCTCGCTTTCAACATGATAATGTCCCGCATACCAGCCTTCCCGGAGATCAAGATTATCATAAATCCTCTGAAGCCATTTTTCAGTACTCTTATCCACACTGCTTTGGTCAATACCCGGAATAAAACTCCACACCGGCTCTGCTTCTATCGGAACCGTATGAGATAGAACGATATCAACCGTCCAGTTTTCAGCTTCAAGTTTTTCCTCAACATAGCTCCTTATTATTTCATCAGGCTGTTCTGAATCAAACCACTGAAGGCCGTTATTCAGGCGATAATATTTATCAACACTATATGCTCCGCCGATTACGATTACGGATTTACCGTTAAAATCATAGATTTCTCCATCCTTGGCAAAGAGTATATTCGGATAACCTTCTTCAACATATACAATACCTTCATGCCATATTGCTTCCTCATAATTCCCATCCGCTTCCCATGGTCTTGCCTCATGATTTCCGTGGATACAAAATAGTGTTATCGGCAAGCGGGTCAGTTCATTTTTCAGATTCCTGTCTCTGACATCAAGGTAATAATTGATTCCAGCATCACCGAGTATAATCATTACATCATCCGCATCCGTTCCATTTGCTTCACAGAATTCTGCAATCCTTGAAAAATCCCCGTGAGTATCTCCTGTAATATAAAAATGCATTTCGCTGTCCTCCTTTTTGGTTTTTTCTCGTTACAACTATATTATGGAGTTCATCATATTCAAAAAATTGAAGATAGCGATTTTTACAATAGATTTTTCTCCCTCAATTGCAATTTTGTATCCTCGGAACTAATGTGAAGGATTCCGGTTCCTCCATAGCTTATCCAGTCATCTATATTGGATCTAAGATCATCGATCAGAATGCTGTTCTTACCCGTACAGAAATTTTTCTTTTCTTCTCGATATACGATATTCACCTTAAGCGTGGGTGATAATATACGATGTGCCCATGATATCTTGTCGTCACCGGCAGTCAGAATACCTCTCTTAGGTTTGGGAATTCCTGTCAGGATCTCGCATTTATCTCCATATTTACCATAGATCTCGTTAAAGAGCTCCACAGCGCCCGGCATCGGATCCAGTTTGTCATAAAAATGTCCGACCTCCCGGATCTTTTCCCACATCAGGTCATCTTCTTCCTTTGAGCGATGCTCTCCTTGTGCAATAGGTCTCAAACCGCACAGCCTCGTTACACCACCATCAAAGTCAGCAAGAACTCCATCCATATCAAAATAAATTTTTTCTATCATAGGGCACCTCCGTAAAAATGATTTTCGGTTATACCTATATTATGGAATCATTCATCTTCAATTTTTAAAAGCCTATTAATATAACTTTTAACCTCTTTAAGTTCATCTTCTGTAATGGCTCTATTATTCAGTATCCGATATCCTCTTTTGATAATCAAATCTATTCTGTCATTCATATATCCTACTAAATTAAATGTTTTCATATACTCACTATATTTTACGTCCTTAATCCCGGCAATATATGGCACATAATCCTGAAACATAAGTATATCAATATCACCATTACCATCTTGATAAAGCTTTCCGTATCGCTCAAGTTTGTACTCCCAAAAATCAATTTCTCCATATCCTCTACCCCCGGGATTATATGGAGCAGGTGTCATATTCCCAATCGTATATACAACCTTTAGATACTTTTTGAGAGTTTTCTCTTCTTCACTATTAACCATCCGTGTATAATGCTTATTACTAAAAAAAGCTTCACGACTTTCATTCAGCTTATATATTGTTTTAAAACAGTACCACCACCCATTCATAATATCGGATGTGACATATAAATTATCATATTCTTGGCAATAATCAGAAAAAGCAGATTTTTTCACAAACTCATATTTCTCAACATGACGGCACAAAGGCTCAAATTCATATATCAGTGTCTTTTTAATTATGTCATTAGACGCTTCAGCTTCATGCCATCTTTTCTTTAAATCTATATTTTGAATTTTATCTACTACATCATCTCTATAATCATGAAGTATCTTATTCAATGTTTCATTTTCTATCATAGATATAGTTCTCCGAGCTTACTTATTTCAGTTTTTAGTTTTTCACGAATCTCCTCATCCATAATCTCCACCCTGCTTCCATACTGCATAGCCCAGTGGACAATCATAGACGGGGATGTACGGACCTTCACGATGTCATAATGTATTTCATTTCCATCATCATCCGCACGTGTAACCTCATCCACCTTTTCATAATGATCGCCAAACCAGTCATGGATGATGGTATAATCTGTATTCTTTATTTTGATCCTGATATCCTGCGGTTCATCATAAGCCATGTTAAGATGCTCTGACATGTACTTTTCAGGATCCCAGGCTGCGCTTAAAATTGGAAGTCCTTCGAAATCAGTGAGCTTAACAGGAACAATCTTTCCTTCTTCATCCCGAATGATTTCCACATCGGTCATAAGGTCGACTCGGTAATGCCACACACGGCTGTCGCCTTTCTTTAGTCCGATACAATAGTAATTGTCATGATAGACCACCAGATGATAAGGACTAAGTTCGTGCAGATATTCACTCGTCGGCACCAGTTCGTGATCCGCATTATACCGATTGAACTTAAACCGTACCTGGGCCAGATTGTTCACTGCATGCTGTAGTGTCTTCAGACTTTCCGCAAGTTTTCCTCTGTCAGATGTCTTGTTGCCTGTAAGCCTGCTGTGTACAGCACGGGGATTAAACTTAAGATTCTCTCCATCCCAATAGGGTGTGGTGTAATATTTCCCGGTGAGTTTCCATATCTTGCCTATCAGTTTTTTCTTCTCATCCACAGAAAGCATATCCGAGAAACTGATAAGCTGGATAAGTCTGTCGGTTTCTTCATATTCAAAGGGATGCACGTAGTGAAATCCGTTCAAAGAAGGAGCGGAGGCGGATTCCACTTTCTGAGAACTGCTCTTATCCGGTTTAATCTTTTTATTCAGCTTGTCCTCTGTATATCCGTCGTATTTAATTATATATTCGCTGTCATTTTCATCAGTGTATTTCCCAGGGTTAAGCTCCAGCAAAATCTCTGCCACGACCCTGTTAAATGTTCTATCATCCGGTATCGGTGTATTGTTTTTATACTTCCCGATACGATAAAGGCGGAGCAGACGTTTCAGCTCATTTTTTTTTACTGTATGCTTCTCGTCTGTAGTCTGCTTTAGTATTTCAAGTATCTGAAGAGTGGTTCTTTCATTGCTATACCCTCCAAGGTCGGATATACCGCTTTCAGAAAGCAATTTCTCCAGTTCTTCTTTGCTATCTTTTTCAGATTCGAGAAATCGGGCTATCTCCGACATCCGGACAATGTCTTCATTTCCGGGAATGTCAGTCTTAGTATCATCACTTTGTTTCTCCCGCATGAGAGCATAAGACAGGACGTTTTCCGATATTCCAGCTTCATCATCGATGGAAATCCGTGAAATTACAGGACTGTTATTCTCAACGGGTTCACTCGACTTTTTAGGTTTCGGTCTCTCTGTAAGTCCCAACGGATTCAGTTGAATATCCAGTTCTTTTGATATCTCTCTATCTATGGAACGTGTCGCATAGGTCAGGAGTTTCCCCTTCTCCGAATCATAATTTTTTAGGGATTCCACAAAGCCCTGCCAGCCGGCCATATACAGATCATCTTCAAGATCTTTACGCTCTGCATCTGACATATAAAATTTTATCAATTTAACCTGACAGCGTTTATGAATATAGTTCTCGAAATTATGATATATTCTTTCCCATGCATCATTATTTCCGGATTTGATTTCTCCTATCAAGCACTCGATTTCATGATCATTCAGATAATTCATTTTTCGTTTCCTCCAATATTCATATCATTTGAAAATGCCTCATGGCATCCTCAATCGCCTTAGTCTTCAATTCTGCTTTTACAAGCGCCGCGTCAGTCGAAATTATTAATGAATCCCATTTTTTAAAATGTTCTTCGTCGGGATGTATCCTTGATTATTGATGAGCAACAATCAAACGATTCCGAAGATTTCTAATTTCGTCTGTCATATAATTTGGTTTTTTCTTTTGAGTTCTGTAATTTTAGCGAGTCTGTCGTTGATAATATCAGTATACACCTCGGCTCTGACTATAGGATTTGTGGTTTCAATCGTTCTCATTTTAAACCCACTCCTTGTAATAGTTTAATTCACCTACAGAATGTGCATCTATTCCTGTGATTTTTCGGATGGTTGAAGGTACAAGTTTCCAAAACTGTGACCAATAATGTGACTTTTGCTTCATGGATGCTTTATTCATTTCCAGAGGTATATCTTTTGTTTGCGTTGCTTTTATGATTTCTTCAGATATTTTCGCCATATCATCATCCCAAAGCTGTCGTCTACGGAATATCCTGTCAGGATGCGCCACTGCATCAAAAAAACCAGATTGAATGCCTTCAATCGTTGCTCTTCCTAATGCGAGATATTCCACTTCCGTTAATCGTTCTTTCTCCCACGAAAATGTATAATGCCCGGGGAAATCCTCAGCCATGTGCTGTCCCAACAAAAGCATTTCTATATTCGCATTGCCATTGAGTTCTTCATAATATGTCTTGAATGAAGGGAAATACTCGATTTCCAATCCAATATGAACAGATATTCGATCTGAATAGATTTCTTTGTATTGTAAAAGTGTAGAAATGTATTCATTAAGTTTATTATACTCCATGCGATTACAAAACGGATTTCCCGGAAATGGAGCATGGTCAGTAAACCATATCCCCGTCGCGCCCAGTTCTATGGCTTTTTGAATGTATGCGCCATCTGATATTTTTTCAGCATGACCACATCGAAAGGTATGAACATGAAAAATATCTGTTGGTAATACCATCGTATTCTCTCCATGACTTGAAATGCATTAACCTAAGAAAATTCTTTTTTATCCCGTATAGGAACATATGGATTTTTTTCATTGTTGATGTTCTCTTTATCTCGTATTTAAGAAGATAGAAATAGAACATCTTGTAAAAATATAATATATCATTTACAAAACTCACTCATTCCATTCCCAGTTCATTCATCTGATTGATCAGGAACTTTTCCAATTCATTTTTATCTGGAAGTTGTAACATATACTGTGAAACGAAAAGATTATTATCCATTCCGGACAAAGCATACTCAACCATCTTCTTGCCTTTTTTAGTACAAAGCAAAATCCCAACAGGCGGATTATCGCCAGGGTACATTTCATTTTCCTTGTAGTAACCTACATACGCATTAAGTTGTCCGAGATTTTCGTGACTAAACTCCTCATTTTTTAGTTCCATGATCACGCTACAATGTAATATTCGATTATAAAATACTAGGTCTGGAAAATAATATTCATCATCTATCAAGATTCTTTTTTGCCTTGCCTCGAAGCAGAATCCCCTTCCCAACTCCAACATAAACTCCTGCAAGTGATCTTTAAGAGCTTGTTCCAAGTCCGATTCAGTAACCGATTCCTTCGCATCAAGGCCCAGAAACTCCAGCGCCATAGGTTCCCTAACATTAAGAATTACATTATAATCATTATTTATAAGCTGATCCAATAATTGCTCCGGCTTTTTACTGATTCCTGCTCTGAAATAAAGATTTGATGCAATCTGGCGTCTAAGTTCCCTTACGCTCCACGTTCCCTTAATGCATTCAAATTCATAAAAGAATCGTTCAAACGGATCATCAATGGACATAATCTCTCTAATGTGAGAAAATGACAACCTTGATATCAACGTTTCAGGTGGAGTTTCAAATTTGTGCGACGCTGTAGCACTAATCTTTCCCCCTGAATTTTCAGTACCATCAGATGTTATTTCTGCCGGCAAAAAACTAATTTCTCCTATCCCTTGTAATTTGTGCGACACTGTCGCACAAATCTGAGGATATTTCAGATAGAACACACGGCAAAGGTTCAAGTGAGTACGGTCAAGCCCTTTAATATTAGCTCGGGAAGCAATTATCTCAAGAAGATTTGTACCATATTCAGCTCTGTTCTGACCATGCTGCTCATATTCTACAATATAATATCCTATCATCCAGTTTCTAACCGTTAACAGCTGATTCACTGCACCTTTTGCATACATGCTGGTGATATCATGAACATGTTCAACACTAGAAATCAAATTATCAAAAGTCATATTGTTATCCATAATTGTATATCCTCATTCATATTCAATAGTTTTTTGGCTATTCGCTGAGTTTTCCTGACAATACCATTTCCAAGAACTCCTTAAAATTATCGGCGACTTTTGTTATTTTTATATCTTCCAAGTCGCCCTCATTTTTAACATGTACAATAATTGGTTCACCAACAGTATCAAGATTTCTAAAATCCATAAAATACATATCATGTCCGGCAGTTTGAGTTTCTCCAAATGGTATACCTATATTAGGATATTCCCATTCATTTATCCAGTTATCAAACATCTCTTCCACTTAATACATTTCCTCAATTCATCTCTTCATCAAACATAATCCACTGATCCATACCTGCTCCAAGCTTATCATTCGGACGCCCCTTGAAGCCAAACTTCTCGTAAAACGGTTCTCTACCTTTAGCAGCAAGTAAGCACATCTTCACCTTATAACCCGGTTTTGCATCAGCTTTAATCTTGCTAATACAGCTTTCAACGAGCTTCTTTCCAATGCCCTGTCCCTGGTATTCAGGATCAACTATGACATCTGACAGGAAAGCAATATATCCTCCATCCCATAGCAGTCTAACTATCCCTATTGCCTTTTCTTCATCTCTTGCGCAATTTATCATATAAGCATTATCAATACCGGCCTGTGCTTCTTCAAGCGGAAAATCACACCAACCAACCTTTTTACGAAGTGACATATATTCTTCTGCTGTAATGTAATCCACAAATTGTATCATTGATTTTTATCAAACTCCTGTATTTATATCTTCCAACTGTTCCAAAAAGCATGCCTTCATTTTTTCCAAAGTATCAGCATCAGGTCTGCACTCATCAGAATACATTTTTTTCATCGGATACCACCACACCGGACCTTTGCCTGATTGGATGAAGAGAATATATTTTTACAGATAATCGGCTAATTTCATCTATCCACGGTACTTCTCATTACCCGGTATAGAATAATACTCCATTTTATCTTTATACATCATTTCATCCGCTGCCTTATACATCTCATCGATATTCTTGCTTTCATTCGAGGAATAGCTGTATCCTATCGCACAATGGTACTTTGTTTCGGCAAGCTTTTCGCGAATGCGCTCGATGATTATTCGGACATCTTCCTCAGAGGCCTTCCTGCAGACTATAACGAATTCGTCTCCGCCAACTCTGTAAACGGCCTCCCTGGATGTAGTTGCCTTTAAAAAGCAACGGGCAAGTGTTTCCAGCGCTTTGTCTCCCGCCACATGGCCTTCCCTGTCATTTATTGCCTTCAGGCCATTCATATCGATCAGGATCAATGCTTTCAGGCTCTTCGGATCATTACTGACCGCGGCATAAAACGACTGGCGGTTTAAAAGCCCTGTAAGCGGGTCCTTCTCCGCCGATTGAAGGATTAAAAATACATAATATACAAAAAGCGCTATGGTAATGGTTACACAGAATATTTTTTGATAGTCCTTCCCGAGTACAAAGGGAAGGATGAGTCCTGACGCAAACGCAAAGCAAAGAAAAGCAACCGGAAAGATTTCCTCCGGCCGTTTGTTGCTTCGTTTAAGAAGCAGATAAACAAGCAGCGCAGAATAAACACCTACCATAATATATGGAAGATATCCTAACGGACCGCGCTCAAGTTCTCCTTGACTGTTCAGCGAGAAAATAATCCCCGTAAAGATTGAGATTATATCTAAGACAGTTAGAATTATAGTGGGGATAAATACGCCCCAGTGAACAAATTTTCCCAGGGTATATATAATAAACGCAACAATGAAAGGCGTTGTACTGTATCGGACGGCCATCAAAACGAGCCGAACCTTCGGCATCTCGCCCAGATCATTCAAGGCAAACTCAAAGAACACGATCATGGAAAAAATAAACAGCAAAAGAATCAATACATACATACGCAGTATTGTTCTCTTATCCAAAAATACGGTTGTTCTGAGCATGATTGCAAACGCCAGAAGAACCAATACATTTTCCCAATTTTGAATGATCAATTCTTTAATCATATGCAGAATCCCCTCCTCTTCGGAGTTTTCCGATATTCCAAATACTGTCAACTGCTTTCAGACATTTCAGTCCGTATATACAACACGATTCTACACGATATTTTATCATATATACGAAAACAATCGCAACATAATTGTTTTCCGCCTTTATCGAAATACTATTAAATTCTTATCAAATATGATACAGTAATAGGGTATACTATCCCTAATATGCTTATCACCGTATTTATAACAGTCGTTTTAAGAAGGGTCTCTTCAAGAGTTCATACATCTGTTAAGAAACTGGCTTAAGCTATAATGGCAAATAATGGAGATATAAAGAAATGAAGCAGAAAAAGATGGCACTTATAAATGATATTACAGGTTTTGGACGATGTTCCATAGCAGTAATGGCGCCAATAATATCAGCTATGAAAATACAGGCGGTCAGTATTCCGACAGCCATTCTGTCCGCACATACTCAGTTTCCTGAATTCTACTTTGATGATTATACATCTAAGATGAGTGAATATATTCAGACATACAAGAATCTGAAATTAGAATTCGACGGTATCGCTACCGGCTTTCTGGGATCGAAGGAACAGGTTGATATAGTTATAGATTTCATTCAATCTTTCAGGACTGATAAGAGCATTATACTTATCGATCCCGTTATGGGAGATTACGGGACGCTGTACAAGACCTACACTCCGGAAATGTGTGAAAAGATGAAGGAACTGGTTAAGTTTGCCACCATCATTACTCCTAATCTGACAGAGCTCTGTACGATCCTGGACGTTGATTACGGAAACGGCAAGTTTAGTACGGACGAGCTTCATGATATGTGTCAGGTGCTTTCTGCGAAAGGCCCGGAGCATATAGTGGTAACAGGTATTCCGTTCCATAAAAAGCAGATCATGAATTATATTTACTCCAAGGGCGAGGATCCGCAGATTGTCATGGTCGACAGGATCGGCGAAGATAGAAGCGGCACAGGTGATATTATCAGTTCTGTTATCGCTGGAATGTATATGAACGGCCATACATTTTACGACTCTGTAAGAAAAGCCGCTGAATTTGCTTCAAAATGCATCAAATATTGCGAAGAAAACCAGGTTCCGTCTCATTGGGGACTCTGTTTTGAAATGTTTATGAAAGATCTTCTGGAGGGATAATAATGATTTTGTATACTGTAACCGGCAAGGTAGGAAATGAAGGATATCTTGATATCTCAAAGAGCGGTGACCTGACCGGCAAAAATATATATGTAAATATGACAAATAAATGTCCATGCAACTGCGTCTTCTGTCTTCGTCATACCAAGGAGATGCAGGAGGGTAACAATCTCTGGTTCAAGAATGGCGATCCAAGTCTTGAATCTGTTCTTCAGCTGTTTTCAGAATATGATCTAAGCAGCATTAACGAGCTGGTCTTCTGCGGCTTCGGAGAGCCTCTGGAGCGTCTCTCGGACGTTTGCACAGTAATCGATACTCTGAAGCAGACTTATCCTGATCTGAAGGTAAGAGTTAATACCATAGGACTCGCAAACCTGATCTATGGCCGTGATATCACCCCGGAGCTTTCCGGGAGAGTAAATACAGTATCTATCTCTCTAAACGCTCCGAATGCAGAGGAATTCTACGAACTTACCCGCTCACGATTCGGCGTAGAATCCTACGAAGCTTTAAAGGAATTCGCTGTTCTTGCCAAAAGATATGTTCCGAACGTTGTTATGACAGTTGTTGAAAAGGTTATGCCGGAAGAAAAGATAGCAATCTGTCAAAGGATCTGCGATGATCTGGGCGTAACATTAAGAGTAAGACCTTTTGAGGAATGATGTACCATCAAAAAAGCAGTTCTACAGCCTCTATAAAGTAATGCTTTTGATTCTTCCATCTACCTTCAGAAAAGCAATCATCTATATGCCTTACTTTAACAATTTCGAAATCGGCAAAAAGGCTCTCTATATCAGTTCTGTCCACAAAGAAATGTGGAACTCCCTGTTCGGGTCCGTCTGTTTTTATCACGGTGTTTTCATCAACTTTAGGAAGCCCCGACTCCGCATATGTCCATGTTTCTTTAGAGCATAACGTCATAAACACCTCTCCGCCAGGTTTAAGAACACGCTTTATTTCACGCATGATCTTATGCATTCCGGCTGTATCGGCATGACCTGCGGAGTGCATCGCAAAAATACAATCAAATGCATTATCGGCAAAGGGCATATTCTCCATGTCGCCCCTTCGGCAAGTTATGTCAACTTCCTGCTTTTTCATATAATCCTTCAGGAAATCAAGCGCATCGTTTGATATATCCATTGCTGTAACTTTGAAGCCATACTTTGCAAATAACACAGAATGTCTGCCTAGACCGCAGCCAAGGTCCAGAATACTCTTACGACCTTCTCTTCTCCATTTTTCAGCATAATACCAGCTCTCTTCGCACGGCTGAAGCCATATGGATTTGTTTTCTATATTCTTCCAATCAAAAGGTATATAATCTTTCATCTATCTCTCCGTTTTTATACTATCGTATATCTTATAAAAATCTTGTCCAATTACTTAAAGAAATTTAAGAACTTGTTTATATCATATTACTTAAACAAGTTCTGAGTGACTAACAAATATTTTAATTGCCTCTTCTACAAAGGCTCCTGTTCCTGAACCGCCTGCTTTATCAATATTCTCTGTCATCTCTCCTCCAGCACTGTATGCAGAACCTAACTGCAGAAGTATCTCATTGGTACAGGTATACATATTTTCTGTTATATAATCCTGCAGTTTCTTTACCTGTTTTTGAACCTCCTTGGATTCCGGTGGGAGATTTTTCATACCGCCAAACTCAGTAAATATCTCCATGATAGCTTTTCCTATATCAGCACTTTCTTCAGGAGTACGATTCTTGCTTTTTTCAGCATACTCCTTATATGCATCCGTATCTCCCCAGGCCATCTTTGCCTCTGCTTCATATTCTTCCAACTTCTTTTTATCAAATGCAGAAAAGTCCATAACTCTTTTTATGCCTTTCTTTTTTATTTTTTTAGCGAGCAATAAAAGATTATCTATATGTTCACGTCTCAGTTCAAGAAGTTTTATCTGTTGTTCAATAGCCTTAGCAGTATCAAAGCCAGGATTATCGATTATCCTTTTTATATCCTTCAGTGGAAATTCCAGTTCCCTGAAAAGAAGAATGATCTGAAGTCTTTCAAGAGACTTTTCATCATATAATCTATATCCTGCTTTCGTATAATCCGCCGGTTTTAAGAGACTAATGCTATCGTAATACTGAAGTGTACGAATACTTACTCCAGATATTTTACTTACTTCATTTACAGTCATCATAGTTTATATCCTCAATATTCCAGAATTCTTCTACTTCTGAAAGTATAACATCTGCTGGAAGAATTGTCGCTTCTTCTATAGGTGTTCCCGTCTTTTTCAAATAATATTTTACCAGATAATATCCGGTTGCATAACCTGCACAGTAAGGCAGACCTGCTTTGGGATAGTTCTGCATTTCTGCCATCTCATCTCCATACAGATAGGCCGTTATGTTATCAAGTCCTGTTAATGCAAGTCCCTTATAGATTATTTCTTTTATAAGGGGCATCAGCTCTGGGTCGGTTTTGGTTACCCAAGGCCCGAGAAACTCTTCCCCGAACATAGATACAGCAAAGTTTTCAGCGAGCCCTTCACTGACGAGCATTTCACCGAGAGTAATGCTATTCGTCCATTTAATGAACTGATATCTCACATTGTGATTTGTCTCATGTGCGAGAGCCGCCGGAAGACAGCGCACAGTTTCAGAACTTGGAACAAGCCAGGCCATGATGTATCCCGGTATTCCGCCATCACCACAGTAGCCTTCATTCATGATAGTATATGCATTTTTCGGATTGGCAAGAAAGATTGAAAATAAATAATCCTTTTTCTTAAGTTCTATTCCTGCTTTTTCAAACCTTTCTAAAGACCTTTCTATCGATTTTCTCGAATTATCCCAGAGCGATTTATCTCCCAAAAGATTGATAGTCTCTAAATAGCTACTGTCTATTTCAGATGGCGGCAGAAGTCCCAGCATCGAACTCGCCATCACTATGTCATATCCTCCTTCAGTCTCAGACTTGAGCGGAATATGATAACAGTCCCATTTTCCTTTAAATGGTTTCATCATTTCGTAGCGATAAATATCACATTTGTGAGATAAATCAGCTTCCATTATTTTTTTATAGATATCCGGTGTATAAAGAGTGTTTATTTTCATAGTTTTTCTCCGTTTCTTATATTTTATAACGAAGTATAAACTATTACGTAACGTCATAGTCAACAGAAAATAACGGAAAAATTTTCTTTACTCTTCATAAAGCATTTTAATTATATCGGATAATTCCTCAAATGTGATTCCACTCATTTTTGCCTTCTGAACATATTCTTCTTTTTCCTGCTTAGGCATATTTTCATCCACTTACATTGTCACTCTCCTAATCAGCTAAGTATTATACAAACATCTCCATATCTATACATTTCCAGTTTCCAATCGGCAGTTCGCAGTCCCTTATATTGTATTCCTTGAAGCCCACCGCTTCGTAACAGTGCTTTGCTTTTTCATTATTCTCAAATACTCCAAGGTCGATCCTGTTTACACTTAAGTTTTCTTTTACATACTCTACTCCCAGAAGGAGCATCTCTTTTCCATAGCCTTTTCCACGAAGCTTTGGATCAACTATTACAAATCCGAATCTTACACTGCTGTCATCATCTTCTCTTGGATATCTTATAATAAAATGTCCTATAACATTTCCCTCTTCATCCTCTGCTGTGAGTGGGAAGAATTTGCCTGATTCAATCTGCAGAGCATAATTTTCTTCTATATCATTTTCTTCCAGAGGATACTTATTAAACCTGTCAGCCGACCATTTATACAGTTCTTCCTCTGTTCTCAGCCATCTGGCAATTATTGGCGAATCTTCTTTCTTATAATTTCTTAGTATCATATCCATTTCCTCCTCTTGTAATCAAAAGCCACCTTCTTATCTACCAACGGATCATTTCCTTCAGCCGCTTCCTTCACTAGCCTGCATAATTCATTTTCAGATAGTATCCCCTTATTAATAAGTGCGTCAGTCATTCCATTTTCGATCATATAATCAACGCCTACAATCTGCATGATATCTATGGCCTCAATCATCTTTCGTCCACGCCTCTCGGTTATCGAATACTCGACGCGAAGGGGATATCCATCGAAGGACTTCTTCTCCACTAGACCGAATTCAATAAGTTCCTTCAACTGTTCAAGAAGCATCTTCTGCGTAATGCCTTCAATCTTCCGCTCCAGTTCGGCAAGCCCCTTTGGACCGTCTTTCATCTGATATAAGATTATAGTTTTCCATCATGTTTAAGTGCCATAGTGGTACAAGCATCATCAATTAATGTAACATTATATCCATAGTCCTGACAAGCTCTTACTGTTGTATCTACACACTATATTCAATTTTACAAATCCTTGACTTAAGTGCTCTGCTCTGATAGTATTACCGAAGTAAAAAAAATATGTAAATGTTGCCACCGGGTAACAGAATGCTTTTGCATTCGCACGACTGTACGCGTTAGGTCTTAGAAGCTGCAGTTATGCGGATGTTTTTTACTTTTATGAACATTTTACGGAGATTACCGGGATGAATATATTAGAGTCTATCAAGCGATTAAAATGGTACGAAAAACTCATATGGGCTGTATGTGTCATAGCAATTCTAATCTCATATTTTTATTTTACCGAGCAAAATACATACACTCTCATAGCATCATTGATCGGAGTCACTGCATTAATTTTTGTAGCAAAAGGAGACGTGTTTGGGCAAGTATTAACTGTTATCTTCTCAATCTTCTATGGTATCGTCTCATATAAATTCAGATACTATGGTGAAATGATAACCTACCTTGGAATGACTGCTCCTATAGCAGCAGGTGCGGTAGTCACATGGATTCGAAATCCATATAAAAATGGAGAAGTACGAGTTGGACATACTTCCCCAAAACTATGGACTATTCTTTCTTCCCTTGCAATTATTGTTACAGCTATATTTTATTTTATATTGAAGAGGCTTAATACTCCAAATATAATCCCCTCAACAGTATCAATCACAACCAGCTTCATGGCCTCATCACTCACTTTGATGAGAAGTTCTTACTATGCTCTTTTTTACGCAGTTAATGACATAATTCTTATCATTCTGTGGTCACTTGCTTCTATGGAACATATATTCTACTTTCCAATGGTCATATGCTTTATATGCTTCCTGATAAATGATCTATATGGATTTATAAACTGGCAGAAAATGAAGCACAACCAGAAGTAAAAAATCCCATCTCATTCCGTATCACACTTCTCCTTTATTAAATATTTCTAATAATTCTTGTAATTCCATATTATTTTCCTCAACACTGATATCTTCTGATAGAACTTGCTATTAGATTGTTTGCTTTCCTCATTTCTTTGTCCATTGTAAATATAACACACCCAAAATCGCTTGAAAACAGAAATCAAGCCGACATTTTGCAGACATTATGCGGACATTTTGCAGACATTTAAGAAATCTGCGTTTCAAATACTTCTCCTATATCACCATCAATGCATATACTTCTATCTGCAATTTTCTCTGGGCAGAATGATTCACCATAATTTAAGCAGGCATATACCGCTTTTTCATTTGCCAGCGTCATCTGCCAGAACGGATACTTTATTATTACGGGCGTATTAGCTCCTACTCCCAATTCAAGATAAAGAACATGAAGATTCTCATGTCTGCTAATAAAATCAGAATATGCCGCAGATGCCCTATGCCATCCTTCATCTTCAACAAAAGAATCATCTGCCCTCAAATTCATAGTCATATCAGATCCGTCATCAGGGCACTTTGGAATCATTTCAGAAGTAATTTCCATCAGTAGCTTACCATCAACCGGTACCTGAAATACTCCATGATCATCTCTTACAAAACCTTGTGCTTCCATAGCTTTCATTACCCACTCTTCATTATCAAAGGTTTTCTGAATATCAGGATTCACGCTCTGAAACAAACCATAATCACCCTGAGTATAGAACAGTCTTTTCTTGTCAAAACCTGCTCTTTGAAACTGGTGATCTACATTTGTTGTGATAACAAAATAATCCTTATCGAAAACCATCTTAAGAAGATCCCTATACACTGGCTTTGGAGCATCAATATATCTGTTAAAATAAATATGTCTCGCCCACCAGGCCCAGCGTATTTCATCGCTCGGAAACGGATAGAAACCACCTGAATACATATCTCTTATTCCAAATCTTTTGGCAAAGTCATAGAAGTATTTTTCAAAACGCTTGCCGCTATATGTTAAGCCAGCAGATGTTGATAGTCCCGCTCCTGCACCAATGACAATTGCATCTGCTTCTCTGATTTCCTGCCTGAGCCTGTCTATCTGCTCTTCTTTGCTCCCCTTACCATAGGACATATTTCTGCTAAAGTATCTCACGGCACTCATGTCTCCACTCCGTTCCGGTCCGCGCTAAACGCATGTCCACCGGACATGCAGCGCCCCTTATTTATTGTTTCCTGATAACTGTTCGGCATATCATCATATAAGTTTTTCATAAATGTATTTATCTTCGTCTTTGAAAACATTGAATATCACTCTTTCTACCTTTCCCAGATTACTGTGCAGCCATTCTGTAACTGTATCTACAGCAATCTCAGCAGCTCTCTTATTCGGAAAACGAAATACTCCAGTTGAAATACAACAAAAAGCTACACTCTTCAATCCATTATCCGAACACATATCCAAAGTGTTTTTATAGCAATCCGCCAGATCTTTTTCCAATCCAGGAGTAAGTTTGTACTGTACGATTGGGCCTACTATATGAATAACTTTCTTCGCCGGAAGATTATACGCATCAGTGAGCATTGGAACGGCAGTCGGCTGTTCATAGTCTCTTCCATATCTGATTCGAAGTTCATTCATCTGCCTGTTGCACTCAGCTCTTAATTGCACTCCTGCAAAAGTATGGATACAGTTATCTATACATGTATGCATCGGGACAAAACAACCGAGCATCTGCGAATTAGCTGCATTAACAATAGCATCCACCGAAAGTCTTGTAATATCTCCTTGCCAGATAGAAAGTCCATCCCTGATAACCGGGATGTCTGATAGATTCACCACACCCTTTTCAGCCGCTCTCTCTAATAAATATTCATCCTGTACTTTCATTACTTCAGAGGACAATTCTCTTGGCATACGGATGTTCATAAGCGACCTTAAGATTCGTCTTTTATCTTCCGTACTATTTGGAGTCTGTAATTCCTTATATTCATCTGAATCTGCCTTGAACTCTTCTACAAGATAATCAAGACGTTCTTCCTGTGTTGTATTCTTTGGCATAGCCTTAGTTTCCATATTCCACATTCTTCTAAAAAAGACTCTGAAGCAAACACATCAGAGTCTCATTGTTAAGCTTCTTTTGCCAACAGTTCCTGCATTCCTGTTCGGATGTCCATAAGCGTGTACTTCTTCATTTCTGTCTCCATCGCATCCTGAATGCTCTTAAGCTTATCATCCAGCAACGTATGAATGTTCCTACCAACCGGGCATTCCGGATTTGGTGCTTCATGGAATCGGAACAGATCACCGTCCTCCACAGGTTCGATTGCTTCGTATACGTCAAAGAAGGTAATCTCCGATAAATCTCTTGTAAGTTCGATCCCGCCGGTTCCACGGGCTACGTTGATCAGTCCGGCACTCTTTAGCTGCGTGAGTATCTTTCTGATTATGACGGGATTAGTATTGATGCTCGATGCCAGAAAGTCACTGGTCACCTTATATTCATCCTTGAATGTATCAACACAGGCAAAGATATGTAATGCCACTGTAAATCTGCTTGAAATCTGCATTATTATGTCTCCATTTCCGATCCGTTTCATACTATCCCAAGTACACGGGACACGGTACGTCTCTATGTTCTCATTCTAACGCAGGCTTGTTGTAATTTCAACAGTTACAATCATCTTCACCATGTTAGAACTTGCCATTCTGATTCTGCCATGTATCCTTGTCAGCAAGTGTTTCCATTACATCCCAGTGCTCTGCGATAAATCCGTTCTCAACCCGGAACAGATCATAGTAGGTTGTAGGTACACCGCCAAAGGTTCCTTCTGAGCAGGCAAGAGCATAATCTCCATCTGCAAGAACCATATGTGTCTTGTTGTAAACCATCGAAATACCTTGCTTAGCCATAGCTTCAAGTGCAGCTCCAAGACCGGAAAGACCATCTGCTATTGCTGTGTTATGCTGAATGTACTTGTCTCCGTCATAATATGAAGTAAGCTTATCCGGATTCTCCCCGCGGAGTACATCGCCTACAAATCCGGCAACAACATTACGTGTCTCTTCCTTGTCTACATCTTTTTATATAAATTAAAACGGCGGTGAGGAATCATTTCAGACTCTTCGCCGCCGATTAAGTTTCGGTTCTGCTATTTTGTTTTCTTTATTTCAGTTTGGCACCGTCCTTAAATGCCTCTCCGACTCTGCCGCCTACTTTATAGTATCCATGGGTGTACGGATCAAATGCGATAGCTTCAAGTGAATCAATATCCACCTTCCCATCCTTCATGTTAGCTTCTTCAACAGATGTTCTCAAAACCTTTCCGATAACACCGATACCCGTCTCATCACTCTGATACTCAATGAACTCACACTCCATAGCGATAGGAAACTCATTGATGACCGGTGCATCCACAAGATCGGATTTTGTATATGTCATACCACTTTTTGCAAACTTCTCTTTTTCGGTATTTCCGCTTGCAATACCAAAATAATCAGCCTCTACAACATGCTTTACATCAGCGATATGAACTACGAAGCCTTTTCTCGCCTTGATGTTCTGAACGGTCTTATGCGTCTCCGTCAGGTTAAGTGCCACGCGATCACGCTCCAACATGGTTCCCCATGCCGCATTCATCACATCCACGCTGCCGTCCTCATTGAATGTCGATATCATAAGTACCGGCATCGGAAAAATCGCTTCTGTTGTCTTGATCTCCTGTTTCATTGCTTTAGTTCCTCCTGTCTTTTTACCAACCATTTTTCTATGCCGCCGATCACTTGCCATCCGGGAAGCTGGTGAAGCATCCTCTCTCAACTTCCGGATAACCGTATTTCACCTTGGCATCAGAAAACGCCTTGATCATAAAGCTCATATTCCGTGCAAGGTTTCTCAT
>Ga0247611_10000853_pt1 | contig 58713 bp, 52 predicted proteins | sample 177DNAGHGhighgp2_FD_192422 | JGI IMG/M metagenome (GOLD analysis project Ga0247611, IMG submission 192422) | Sheep rumen microbial communities from Palmerston North, Manawatu-Wanganui, New Zealand - 1770 DNA GHGhigh gp2 | ecosystem: Host-associated > Mammals > Digestive system > Stomach > Rumen... | reverse complement strand
CTGATTATTATCAGGAATATCAGTTCTTAGCCAATTCATCGAGAAAAATATTCAATTTAAAAAGAGAATAATAACATAAGACAATACTAATTTACATGAATAGACTGAGTACAATTGTAGTAATTGTGTTAGCTCTCTCTTCCTGTACTTCGGTGCAGGAGGAGTCAGCTTTTGAACGTACTGTTGAGTATTACCGTCAGTCTGGAGATACGTTGAAGATGCTGGCAGCTCAGTATCTAAGAGATAATGCCAAATGGCATTATGGTGTGAGCCGTCATTTTAATAAGCCGTTTGAGATTTCATATACAGATGTGCTCGACAGGCCAGAGACGAACAAAGATTCTGTATTCAAGGCATATATCGATAGTTGTGGATACAGTATAGTATCTGATTCTCCTGTATACGATATAGACACCATTACTGATTCTTTCTTACGCGAAAACATAGACCTTGCTTTCGACTCATGGAACAAACCATGGTCGAAAGATATTCCTTTCAACGATTTCTGCAAATACATCCTTCCATATAGAAATGCGGATGAAGAACTATCCTCATGGCGTAAGTTTTTCAAAAAGCGTTATGAGACCTCTATCATCGATTCTGTTGCAGATCCGACTTCTTTGCCCGATGTAATCAATTATCTCATGCGATGTATCCGGCGCGATGTGGAGTACGGAGGGAGTATGGGCCTGTTGAACCGCTATCCCTTATCTTATGATACGATGATGAAGTTGCATTGGCTTGAATGCCTCAATTGTGCCAACTTCACCACCCTTGCCATGCGAGCATGTGGTGTTCCGTGTTCAATGATTGAGATACATTGGCGCTTCACTGAAGTGACCCATTTATCTGTCTTATTCCCCAAAATAGGTAGTATTTCCAAAGCGTTTCGAGAAAATGTAGGAGACACCCTCATCTATATGGGAGCACCAAAGGACACAATGGCAGCTTGGAGAGTATGGGAATATGACTATGAGCTAAACGCGGATTTGCAGCGGTTGATTAATACCTATAATTCAAACACAATGATACAACAGCTCGCTCTGCCTGTTACACATTCAGATGTTACCAGCCTGCTATGCAAGACCTACGACTTTGCTCTACCAGTACCAGATAGTCTAAGGTCATGTTCATATCTGTTCCTATGCCGCTTCCATGACCATAAATGGCAGCCAATCAGAGAGGGCATCGTTGATGCAGACAGTGTAAGATTCCGTGATGCAACGATTCGCCAATGGTATCGATTAGGACATGTAGATGGTGATACCATACGTACGATTGGAACACCTTTTACATTAATTGGAAACGATGGTGTTATTGATACTAATCATCGAATCAGGTATTATGATTGCTCTGGTGACACCCTCCTCTTCCGAATAGCCTATCGTGGCAAAGTGAAGGAGGGCGAACTCAGCAGGCCTATGATCACATGGTATTGGGATGAACTAAACCAGTGGCACGCGATCAAGGGAGAAGCAATCCTTTGGGGATTCAACCCCAAAACGGGGGAGTATCGTGTCTTTGATGAGACACTACGAAGGAAAGGATTCCGCCCTGATTTCCATTTATTTGACGTAAGAGTACCTAAATGGACGGTATTCTATGACGAAGAACTGGGAAGCCCCTTTGGGTATATTGATTATAATCCAGAAACTAACGAGGGTTATTTGATGCAATTCTAATAGAAACAAATCTTCTAAATATTAATTAAAAGAAAGAGTATTATGAAAAGATTAAACAAAACAAAAGGTATGTACGCACTGCTGATAACAGTAGCTGCAGTGATTGGTATCACGATTTATGGTTCATGTTCTGCAGATGATGATTATGACAACTATTCATCAGATAGCGAATTATTTACTTTGGCGGATGGAGAAATGAGTTTGAGGAGTGATGTTGGTGGTGGAAATCCCACATTGATGAAAACAAATCTTCGTTCTCAAATAGCAGCAATAGATTTTACAACAAATAATTACTGGTATGATCATCCTAATCCACAATATTTTGTATTTTGTTACAAATTACAGACTACTGATTATCAAACATTTAACGTCACTGACTATTATATGGAAGATAATCTTGTTGAAATAAACGACAGTAGTTTACACGTCCAAAAATTATCTGATCCAAATGAGACCAATATTAGGTTAAAGATTTCTTTCAAAGCAAAGAGATTTAATGATTTCAAAGACACGTTTGTTACCGATACCTTAACAGAAAATGATTTTCACCAAATACGTCAAGAATGATGATTAAACGAGAATTGTTGATAATAGGATTCTTTTTCTCAATTGCAACAATGCAAGCACAGGAGCAGAAGAACAATATTCCAGAATCCCTGTATGGTACTTTTAGCCATCTTTTCCCACATGACAAAACAATGTTACCATATAGCAAGACTGGGAATTTCTCTTTGGAGAACAGAGATACATGCAGTATTTTTACTGGTGTGTTTTATCTTGAGAATGATTACCAAGAAATATGGATAGGAAGTGATAATACATATATATTGGATGTCGAAACTGGTGACAGGTATGCAGCTCGCAAAGCTCTCCATGGGTTTAAATTAGGTCAAGTCAATATTGCTAAAGGCCATAAAGGAAAGAATGTGGCTTACCAAATAGAGTTTCCACTGCTTTCGCGTTTCGTCAAAAAGATTAAAATATATGGTATGCCGCAACTTGGCTTAAATGGAGAACATGATTTTTGTGTAGAAGAACTAACCCCCATGAAGATACCCCCCGGGGAATATAAGTCAGAGCCACTGATGAGTTATGATGACCATATGCCTCAGATAAAGGCGCCTGAAGTGGTGAAGCCAAAGAAAGCATATCAGAATAACGATTCAACGACCTATCCTGTATTTCGCAACCTACAGAAGGTATATCCTTTATTGGAAGGTGATATAAAAACACACAGCGTAGCATTGTATGCGACGCAGGATGCAACTTATTTTACCAAAATCATCGAGTGTAAGCAACCAAGGACACTCGTCAGAATCGCTCCAGGACTATCCTTCGTCTGTGCAGACATTCCGGAAGGCCTTGATTACATGTCTCGACTTGAATTTATACGTAAGAATGGCAAGCAAATAGAATCATTCGCTCCATACCCTGTGGACAAAACATTCGTCATCGAAGGAACGCCAGGCGATTTTGTAGTTATTGTCATCAAATTTGCACCTTTGAATTTGGGCGCAGAAAAAATAGCAATGGAAATAAGTGAGTCTGGTACATATTCGGAGTATCTTGAAGAAGCAGTTCACTTCTTTTTATCTGACGAACAACTTGCTTTCTATAGGAATAATCAAAAATATATACGGCTGATGCCAGATAATATAACTAAGATCATCAAATAATAAATGATTATGGAAAAACAAACAAAAGGAATGTACGCACTACTAATAATAGTAGCTGCTGCTGTAATTGGTAATACGATTTATACATCATGCTCTGCAGATGAGGACTATGACGGTTATTCATCAGGTAGCGAATTATTCACTTTAGCGGATGGAGAAATGAATTTGAGGAGTGATGTTGGTGGTGGGACTATTCATGAGAGTTTCTATGGAACACCAATAGATGCAGGTGGAGACACAATAACAAATGTGGCTTTTTATGGTGATATTTATCCGAAAATATATACTTATTGGACAATGGGATTTACGGGGAACTGGAATCCAACAGGACCGCAAAGTTACCTTAGTGCTCAATGGAGTGGCGAATGTGATAATAACAATTTAGATTCTATATCATACGAAAATGGCTCTTATTATCTCTGGGATGGTCATATTTCAGATGTGGATGAAATGACATGTACTTGGGAAACTATAAGCAGAGTGAAATATCATTGCCACTATACAATTGTTTGGACTAAACGTTCAGAATTTGGAGCTGTTGTGGAAATCCGTTCCGTGGGAAAATATATAACATTCAGAAGATATCCGAGTTTTCATGAGAATGATACAATACGACCATATCAACAATAATAATAGCAATGTGTAACTACATCTTATATGTATCTAACATATGCAAGTTGTAATTACCATCCTCCTTCTCCTTTCCATCTGTTTGCCGCCTATGCAGGGATTGACAGATGATGTGCTGATGCCGAAGTGGTATGGAGCTGTGATGATGGGAATGCTGTCAGCTACCATATATCTTGCCCTCCCTCAGTCTTCCCCCAAGGGTAGAGGGGAGTGTAAGGTGTATGGTGGAAAGTATATAGGGTGTGGCTTTCAGATGGCAGCGATGTTGGTACTAACGTATCATCTGATGTATGCATTAGTGGTGGATATTATCATGAGGGGCATTCCTGATATGAGGTTCCTCTATATCAAGGGGGTGTTCGACAACCCAACGGGATTTGCGCTGCATACATGTGTGCTGGTGGCGATGATAGGGACTAACAGACCCTCCTCCCGTCCCCCCTCTATGGGGGAAGCCTTTATTGAGATAACGGGCGGAAGAACTGTAAAACAGGTGTCAATTATCCTAGTATGGATATTGACATTGCTATCGGCAGTGATGGTGTTCCTGTCGGGCTGCAGGACGGGGATGGTGTGTATGACTGGCATCATTCTCCTGATGCTTTATCGGGAAGCGAGGCGGTGGGTGAAACCAAGTGTGGTGCGGATATGGTGCGGATTCATCGGTGGCGGACTGCTGTTGGCGGTGGTGCTTTATGTATTCTCTGTGAAACAGGAGTCGACTGGAGGCAGGCAGTTCATCCTTGAACGTACATGGGAGCTGATAGAGGAGCGCCCATTGACAGGATACGGGTGGCATGGGTTTGAAAGGGAATACATGGTGCAGCAGGCAGATTACTTCCGTCAACATCCTAACAGTCCGGCGTCATGGTATGCTGATGAGATCAGTCATCCGCTAAATGAGTTCCTGTACCTGTGGGTGGACTTCGGTGTCATAGCACCTATATTGCTCCTGCTGCTGTTCGCCATACCTTATTACACCTATTACAGGAAGAAAGACCTGCTATTAGGGCAGATGACACTACCGCTAACGGTTGTATTAGTGTTTTCCATGACTAGCTATCCGTTCCTGTATCCTCTGCCATGGGTAGTGGTGGCACTGACATATATCGTGATGATGAGAAAACCAATCCGCAGACTGCAGCAACGATACAGGAAGACTGTAATGGTAGCGTCGATAGGAGTATGCATCGCAGGACTGGCACTGACGATATGGGAAATGACCTGCGAACATGAGTGGGCAAAACTCAACAGAGCAGTGGAGCGGCATTATACAGCAGCGGTGATAGACCGCTATGACAAGCTGTCCAGCCATTACCACAACAATCCGAGATTCCTCTATTCGTATATGTACGCCCAATACAAGGTGAGCCGACTGGATGAAGTCTTGGGTACATACCAACTACTGCACCAATATGCGGATACGTATGACATGGAACTACTTGCAGGGGACACATACCGACATCTGCAGCAACATAATGATGCCCTACAACATTATGAGAACGCTATGTGGATGTGCCCAGTAAGATTCGCACCCCTCGAAGGGATGATGCAGACATATAGGGACAATGGTGATACCTTTCGAGCCGACTCCATTGCACAGGTCATCCTCGAGAAACCAGTGAAGATCCCATCACCGCAGGTGGAGGAAATAAGGAGGAAAGCAAGAGAAACGGTTAAGGGTTCAGGGTGCAAGAGTTCAAAGTTATAGAGCTAAGAACTAAGAGCTGTAGAGCTGTAGAAGAAAGACAGGAGGGCTTTGGCTCTCCTGTCTTTAATGTATCATTAATTATTTGGGGGAGTAAACAAGTTTCGCTGAGGAATTAGGGGACGGTTTACTGCGAATAAGCGTGGGTTATTCTCCAATAATGCTGGGTTATTGGAACGGGAAAAAAATATTTTTTTTGCGTTTTTTCTCAAGACCTAACATAGAAAACTCGCAAGTTGCTCTCCGTTAGACACTTACAAGCAAAAAACGCACAAAAAGACCTAACTAAGACCTAACTAAGAGGTAACTAAGACCTAACTAGAACAGACCCCCTCTAACTCCCCCTTTAGGGGGAGGACGAGGGAACCTAGAAACCCCGTAGGGGTGACATAACAAAGGATAGGGTGTCAACCCTATCTGAAAGACATAATATTTCGCCCCTACAGGGCGATGGGTGGGGTGTTTAAACCGAAATAGGGCTTCCGCCCTATCCTAAATTATTTCGCCCCTTCAGGGCTGTCTAAAATCATCAAATAAATTAATAATCAATGGTCAATGATCAATGGTCAATGATCAATGGTCAAATCGTAAATAAATAGGTCCTATCCTAAATTATTTCGCCCCGTTGGGGGAGAGAAATCATAAATTCATGTTAGGTTTTAGTTAGGTCTTAGTTACCTCTTTGGGGACCCAAAAACACGACCACAAGTATCTGCAGAGCTATTTCCGAGGTATTTTATGTTAGGTCTTTGCAAATTCCATAATTTTCTGCATTTTTCATCGAATCATCCGAGGGATTTGACACACGGTATGTCGAAACGGTCCCACACTGGGACTGTATCGTTCCCATATTGGGACTGAAGCGGTCCCATACTGAGACTCAAGAGAAAAGACACACACCTCAGTCATTTCATGACGCAAGTACACTTCGTTTCACTCCTTTGGGGAGATAAACGTTCGGTTGTCGCAAACTGAGCTACGATTTCGCTCGGTTCCCTAGCTTAGGGGAGCGGCAAATAAGGGCTTTCTGGAGCTATTCGAACGAAATGGCTGAATAAATTCTTTATTTCTTTGGTGGTATCATTTTTTGTTCGTACCTTTGCCACAATAAATGAAAGAGAAGGGGTTGTCATGAATGCGCTCCTTCTGAAAAATATAAACGATATGAAAGGTTTGAAGAATATTTTAGCAGAGGCATTTTGGATTGTCTTGTTTGCTGTAATTGCTTTGGTGTATTTCTATCCTGCCGACTTCGACGGAAGACGACTGACACGTCATGATAATGGTGCGGCTGATGGGTTGGGAGTGGAAATCAACCAGTATCGTGATAGTCATGACGGGGAAACTCCTCGCTGGACGAACAGCGTGTTCGGAGGTATGCCTACCTATCAGATTGCTCCTTCGTATGACTCTACGAAGAAGATGTCGTTCATTGAGAAGGCCTACCATCTGTGGCTGCCCGACTATGTGTTCTATATCTTTATCTCGATGTTAGGATTCTACATCTTGCTGCGAGCATTCGATTTCCGCAGGTGGATGGCAGCACTGGGTGCTATCGTGTGGGCGTTTTCAAGCTATTTCTTCATTATCATTGCTGCGGGACATATCTGGAAGGTGCTTACGCTGGCATACATTCCTCCAACCATCGCAGGTATTGTTCTCTGCTATCGTCGTCGCTACCTGTTAGGATGTGCTGTGACTGCGTTGTTTGCTTCATTGCAGATTACAAGCAATCATGTCCAGATGTCGTATTATTTCCTCATTCCTGAGATACTCATTGTGATTGCATTCCTCATCGATAGCCTCATGCCGAAGAAGGAGCAGGTGGTGGAGGAACCAGTGAGGGAACCTTCGTGGTGGGAGCTCTTCATCAGCCGCTTCAAGAAGCAGCATAGGAAGACGCCTGCAGATAAGCCGCTCGACTTCAAGGCTTGGCTGAAAGGCTCTGCAGCAGTGCTCATCGCTGCTGTGCTGGCTATCGGCTTGAATGCCTCGAACCTATACCATACCTACGAATATGCGAAGGATACGATGCGTGGAAAGAGCGAACTGGTAAAGGCACAGAAGGTGGATGACCAGACGGATAGTGGATTGGAGCGTAGCTACATCACCGCTTGGAGCTATGGTGTGGGTGAGACGTGGACCTTCCTCATCCCTGACCTGATGGGTGGAGCCAGTGTGCCTTTGAGCGAGAATCCTACAGCAATGAAGAAGGCTGATCCTACGTTTGCCAACGCAGGCATCTATAAGGGAATGCCGCAATACTGGGGTGAGCAGCCTGGCACCAGCGGACCTGTCTATCTGGGTGCTTTGGTGTGTATGCTATTTGTGCTTGCCCTTATTGTCATCCCGAACAAAAGTCCGATGAAATGGGCTCTTATCATAGCAACCATCCTGTCTGTTCTGCTCTCATGGGGAAAGAACTTCATGGGATTTACCGATTTCTTCATCGATTACATTCCGATGTATTCAAAGTTCAGGACCGTCAGTTCGATACTCGTAGTAGCCGAATTCACCGTTCCTTTGCTGGCAATGCTGGGTTTGAAGCGGTTCGTTGAACTGAGTGCAGAGAAGGAGACGCGTGGTAAGATGGTGCGAGCGCTGTTTATCAGTACGATTATCACAGTTGTCATTTGTGCTGCCTTCGCTTTAGGTCATTCAACCATTCTGGGCGATTGCATCAGCAGTTCGGATCGTAGCAGCATCGACGAATACGTCAAAATGGGTTATTTCGATCAGGGCACAGGTCAGCGTATCCTTGCCAGCATGGCTACGATGCGTGCAGCCATGTTGTCGGCAGATGCTTGGCGTTCAGGATTCATCATCCTGCTGGGTGGATTCTTCCTGTTCCGTATCGGACGTGGTAAGCGTTCCACTCTCTTTATCCCTAACTACGTGTGGATTATCGCAATCTGTCTGGTCGATATGTGGATGGTGAACAAGCGCTACCTCAACGATCAGATGTTTGAGACACCACGTACCGCTGAAGCCGTTCAGAAGACTGATGTTGACAACTACATACTGGGCAAGTCGGGCGAAGGACGCAACTATCGTGTACTCAACTATGCAGTCAGCACCTTTAACGATAATACGACCTCATTCTTCTATAGTAGTGTGGGAGGTTATCACGCAGCTAAGTTGCGTAGGTATCAGGAGGTCATCGAAGAGCATATCGTGCAAGAGATGCCAAAGGTTTATGACGTCATTCAATCCTCACCACTTGACACTACAGCCGTATCAGGAGGTCTTGGCTATCCTGTGTACGACTTTGCTAATTCGACGGTAAATGTTGACTCGCTGTTGCCTGTCATCAATATGCTCAACACACGTTGGTTCATACTGAAGGGTCAGAACGATGTGCGCATCCCAATCGAGAACAATACTGCATTCGGCAATGCTTGGTTTGTGGATGAGGTGCAACTTGCCAATAATGCCAATGAGGAATTAGCAGCATTACATACTGTGAACCCTCGCCACGTGGCTGTGGTTGATAAGCAGTTTGCCGACATCGTGAAGGCTCCTACAGCTCCAGCCGACTCTACCTGCATCATCAAGCAGACACGCCTCACTTGCGATGAGGTGGATTATGAGGTAGATTCGAAGAATGGGGGATTGGTTGTCTTCTCTGAGATATACTATCCTGGATGGAGCGCAACCATCGATGGCAAGGAGGCTTCAATTGGTCGAGCTGACTACATCCTTCGTTGCATGAACGTACCAGCAGGAAAGCATACGATCCACATGGAGTTCCGTCCTCAAACGGTAGAGCAGACGGAGACGATTGCCAACATCAGCTTCTATGTGCTGATTGTCATTCTTATCATCGCACTATTGTTTGGTAGAAAGAAATCGGAATAATCATGAAAGAGATCTATTTAGCAGGTGGTTGTTTCTGGGGAACAGAACACTTCTTCAAGCAGATTCGGGGCGTGATAGAGACAGAAGTGGGATTTGCTAACGGGCATACTGAGAACCCAACCTATCAGGAGGTTTATACAGACAAAACCGGCTTTGCTGAAACGGTACTTGTCAAGTACAACCCTGACGTGGTAAGCCTTGAGTTCCTGTTGCAGATGTACTTCGTAGCGATTGACCCTACGAGCCTTAACAAGCAAGGGCATGATGAGGGTACCCGTTATCGTACAGGAATCTATTATACTGATTCGGCAGATATAGCTATTATTAATAAGGTGTACGAAGCTGAGCAGCAGAAATATTCTCAGCCCTTTGCTGTAGAACGACTACCCTTGGAGAATTACTATCCAGCTGAAGACTATCATCAGGATTATCTCGACAAGAACCCAGATGGTTATTGTCATCTGCCTCTGGAGTTGTTTGAGTTTGCAAGGAAAGCCAACCAAATAGGGAAGTGATCTTAGAGCTATGAGCTAAGATGGTTCAAAGTTCAAGAACTGTAAACTTTAAACCGTAAACTTTAAACTATCAACTCTAAACTCTAAACTATCAACTGTCTTCGGTGCACCTAATAGAATATAAAAAGGCTTTGGATAGATAGTTGAGAATCTATATCGCCCCTTTGTGCCAGTTTCCAATCATTCAGTCTTCAATTCTTTGTGTTTTTCAGAATTATAGTTTGGTGGTTTCCTCTGAAATGTATATCTTTGTGACTGATATGAGGAAATGTACGCTACTTATTGGTAGTGATGGGAATCCTCACAGCATGTGAAAGAGTGTGGAACGACCAATTAGCAATGTTCTAAATTGGTCGAACCCGCGTTAACATATAAAAAAGCGCTTAATTTGTGTGACGTTTGCAGCGTTTCTACGTATAATAGGTGAAGAGCAGAAAAATGCGATTAAGCTGAACATAATGTCAAGTTTGCTTGAACATTATTGAGGCGTAGCATTTGCGCAAAAGCGAAAAAATGCAGTATACTGATAGTGACATATTGAATGCGTTGAAACGTGGGGAACGGTTCGGTTACGAGGCTTTGGTGGCTCGCTACGGACAGATGGTGTTCACGATAATCGTGAGGATCATCGCCAATGAGGCTCGTGCTGAGGAACTGACTCAGGACACTTTCATCAGGGTGTTCGAGACAATCGGTCGCTATGATGCCCAACGAACATCCTTGTCAACCTGGCTTTGCCGCATTGCCTACCAATTGGCGATAGATGAACTGCGCAGACGAAGGAAAGACCCATTATGGTATGGGGAGGATTTGGATGAGTCTGTGGGAGTGGATGACGATTACTGGATAGATGCCGTGAACCGCGAGGCGATGCTCACCCAGCTCGAAGCAGCAGTCAGTCAGCTGTCAGTGGAGGAGCGGAACCTTCTGGTGATGCATTACAAGGAGCACCTCACGCTTCACGACATTGCTTATATCATCGGAGAGAAAGACTCGACTGTGAGAATGAGGATGAAGAGAATACGAAAGAAACTATATGATATTATGATTAAAGGGAATAAAAATGGATAAAGGAAACAAAGAAACCATACGGCTTGATGATGCCTTAAAAGAAGTATTCGCTAAGCAGGCAGAGCACGCTCCACAGTTGCCTGCCGACTTCTCGCAGCGGGTAGCTGATGCAATGCAGACGAGAAGACGCAAGACCCGTCTGCGCACCATCGTTGGGTGGAGCACCCTTGGTGCTGTTGCAGCAACCCTATTGCTGGCATTCTTCCTTCTTCGAAAGCCGGCCAGCCCTGTGGATAAGCAGATAGCTGACATACCTACGGTGGTGCCTTCAACTCCTATTGTTTCTGACACCACTATCTTCGAGCCATTGTATAAGCAAACAGCTCAGTTCTCTACCTCTATTCCAAATTCGCCCAATAAAGGCTTCCCCCATAGAGGGGGGACGGGAGGAGGGTCTCAAGGGGTTCTTGATTATTCTAAGCTGGCTCCAGGAGTATATATCGAGATTGATGAAGAAGGCGATACCGTCTATGTGGTAATTAGCAGTAAGAACGCACCTACTCCTCCTAAGTCCCTCCTTCCTGAGGTGAATATTGCAGAGCGGATGAAGCAGGCAGAGGAATTCGGTAAGCATCTCCGGCAGGAATTCGACAGTATTCATTTTGCGCTTAATAGATAATATTATCTCTTCATAATAATAAAATAAGGTGTATGAAACGAAAAGGATTAATAGCTCTCTTCATGCTTTTTTTCGCTCTCCTTTTAGGGAGAGTCGGAGGAGGCTCTACATTGTATGCACAGGCAAAACTCTATGATGTGGCAGTCGAGTTGATGAAGAATTATCCGAAAGATTGGGAAGGTTTCAATTCTGGCGGCCTGTCTTTCGAAGTTGTGGTTCCTCTCAATAAGGTGCGCCCATCGCTGATTGACAGCATTGAGGTTGCATTTGCCTGCGAGACGGCAAAGGCCGATTACACCAGTGTGGTGCGAAAGCAAGATGTGGGTAGGCCTTACCTCTCCTATGTTGTCGGATGGGAATATAATGGTGATTTCAATACGAACAGACTTGGCCATGAATTTCCTTATATGGGCAGTTATGGTGTGTTCGATACGTTGGACGATACGCTGAGAGTGCAGATGTATATCAGCCATCACTCAACGCATACTCCGATGAAAAGCGATTCGAAACCTCGCCTGACAGGTATTAAAGGTGTTGACGAACTGTTCGACCGACTTTTGCAAACCTATCCTACGAAGAAGCGGAAAGTGGAGTTTGTAGAAGGCAGTCGTGTTGACAATGCTGCAGGTTATGACTATACAATTGATTGTAATGCTGATAGTGTGTATGCCGAAATATACAAATACATGATTTGGCATTTCTGTGAACATTTTACTGACCATGCAAATTTCATTCATTCCCCTAAAGAGTATGGTGGAAGAATAAAGGTAAAGCATCACGAAGGTGGTACGCGCTGGATGGAGATATTTGTGTATCAAGATAAACTGCGCTGGTTGGATATTAGAGGCACGTTGGCTTCTGAGACACCATTCAATTGGCCTGAGCGCATGAAGCGGAAGAATATCTTCTCATCCAAGTATGTCTATCCTACAAAGTGGATGGAGTCACAAATGTTTCCCTCTGGGAAGAAAATCAGAGTAAGGGGCTACGATTATGGAATAAAATAGAACAGACCTATGATACGAACAATCTTTATATCAATACTGATGATGGCAGTCAGTTCGTTGGCTGCACAGGACAAACAAAGACAAGTCGAAGCACAGCAGCGCCTGATGGATATAGCAAAGGAAGTGTGGAAGTGTTTCCCTACGGAATGTGGTATCTTCGAGGGAGACTTGAATAGGTTTGAGTATGCAACTAAAGTGCCGAAAGAGCGGTTCCGTCCTTCGTTGCTTGACAGTCTAAATGCGGCATTAGCCGAAGCGGTTCCGACTGCCACATACGCCAGTGTGATGAAGTGCGGCGAGAAGTATTTCGACGAAGATACCGTCTGCTATACACTTACTTGGGACAAAATAGAGCCGAATCGGACCGCGTTGCAACTTTCGATAGATCATCATTATCTGCCTACTACAGCAGAGTATGCCTCTGAAAACGTTCTCATAAATTATAAGACGGAGGTGTGTTTCGACAATTACAACGATTCTATTCTCCTGTCGTTGTGCTTGTATCGGAAAAAAGAACTAAAAGACCACTACGATATAGCAGGATTTGAGTCGCTGCTGGCGGATGTGAAGTCAAAGTATCCGTCAACTCATCAGAAGGTGAAGTTTCCAAGTGATTGGTTACCGACGTTGAAGGGGGAGAAGTACGTCATTACCTGCAATGCCGATAGTGTGTTACAGGTGCTGAGCCAATATGCGATTCAAAACTACTGGTATGAGGACCGCCCGATGATAGCCATTGACTATGTACGCGAAAGCAACGATGAGGCCTTACAGCCACAGCAGCTTTGCTTGTATTTGTTCACTGCTGAGCATCGTGTCGGCGACCGAATGATTGAACTTGTTGTATGTGACGGAAAGTTGCTGTTGCTGGATTTAGAGAACCTGCACGATTATAAGGGCATCGAGATATTTCCCGCGCCTCCGATGGGCTGGATTTCTAAACTTGAGCCTGAACTCTATCAGCGAGACCAGGAAGAACGGTTGGCACGTCTGAACGCCCCCAAGCCTACACCGCCCCAGCGGCCTACATACCTTTCGGACTGGGAGGAAGCCAAGCGCACAGAGTACTTGACACAGAAGGCAAAGGAGGTGATGCTCACTTTCGGCCCCGACTGGTATCAGGAACCTATGAAGGTGAATATATCCGAGCTGAAGGAATTTGATATTCACTTGATGGGTAAAGACGAAATAACAGAGCCGCTTTTCGGCCGCAAATACTACACCGTCACCTTCCGCTACGACCGCAAGAAAGAGCCTGACTGGACTTATGCCGCCGAGGTCGATATATGGGAAGACGATGGAGAACCTTGGAGCATTATGTTTGGCAATAATTGGGGAAACAATTTCTTATCTCGTTCCTATAAACAATGTATAGAAGAAGGAGTGAAAGACGAATATCTCCATCAGTACGAAGACTTGGGAGAGATATACAAGGAGATACAGGACCGGATACATGTACGTTGAAACCTTCTGGGTAAAAGGAAAAATTCTTCAGGGAGAAAAGAAAATTTATAACGAGTAATAAAAAGAAATGATATGAAACGAATCGTATTAGTTATTATGTTGCTATTACCTGCCATCTTGGGATATGGGCAGGAAGGAACGGGTAGTAATGATAATGATGAGTATGGTCATAGGGTGCCCGATGCTATCGTTCATCTGGCGAAATCTCTATGGTTGCATTTCCCAAAAGCGGACAAGGTGCATTATAATTATAAAGGTAGGCTCATCGTAAATGAAAATGATTTCGAGTTGAATCTCTTAGTGCCTGCAGATAGTTTGCCGCCTTTGCTGAAGGATAGTATCGAAGCGGCTCTCTCTCACGAACAGGCAAATGCAACGATGGCACATGCGTCGAGAGACCCTGGGCCTAATGGTGATGTCGTCGCGTATTCGTTGGCGTGGCTTCATGGTAGGCGATCACAATATGTTGAGGGGGAGGATGAAAGAAAGCGAGATAGTATATCAAGGAATAATAGCATGGCCATCGTTGAATATTATGAGTCTAACCGTCATGTGTCTTTCTCATTTAAATTCAACAACCTAAAAGCAATTCTGGAGAGTAAGGAGCCTTATGATGTAACAGGATTGGATAAGTTGTTGGACGGGTTGAAGCATGAGTATATGACTAAGAAAAAGAAGGTCATTCTCACAGCGGATGGCGACAGGAGTACAGGGATTGGCTATGAATATGTATTAGAATGTGATGGCGAGAAAGTATTTGATAGCATTCGCAATTATGTAGGAAACGAATATCTGATGAAACATTCTCCTTTGGTGTCATTCAATTACTATTATGATACTGATATGATGACGATAACGATGTTTAAACAAGCGAATGAAGATGGAGGATCCACACGAAACAAGATACAAGACAGGGAGATACAGATTTGTAGTCGTAACGGAAAGCTGTTGATAATAGATGTCACAAACCAAAACGACCGGAATTCTCCATGCAGCATTTTATCTTGGTGGGATGCCTTGTTAGAAGGACCTGACAATCACTATCTTCATCCCGGAAAGATTACTAAAACAGGCAACATTACCACTTTCCAGCTACGTGACGAAGTATATCGTATGAAACGTAAGAACAGATTTTCGTCAACTTATATATTCGAGAAAAGCCTATGAAACGAACAGTCTTTCTAATCATACTTACGTTGGCAATCGATTCGTTGGCTGCACAGAATAAACAAAGAGAAGTCGAAGTACAGCAGCGATTGATTGAGCTTGCAAAAGAAGTATGGAAGTGCTTCCCTACCGAATGTAAAACGATATCATTCGGTGACATGGATAGGTTCTATTTTAAATTGAAATTACCCAAAAAGTGTTTCCGTCCTTCTTTAGTAGACAGCCTGAATGTTGCTTTTGCTGAAGCTGTTCCGACTGCCAAATACGTAAGTGCGATGAAATACACCAGGATAGATAATGGTGAGGACTCCCTCTCTTACACGATGACTTGGAACGACAACATGCCGAACGGGCATTCTACCATTCTGATATCTTCTGCCAAGAATCATCATATTTTGCCGGCATCAACTACAAGCAATTATAATCTGGCCTTATTTGATAATATGAATGATTCTATATTCTTATCTTTGGATCTGCCTCATCGCAAGGATCGTCAACCTCGATATGATATATCAGATTTTGAATTGATGTTGGAAGACGTGAAGAAAACATATCCAACTACTCATCAGAAAGTGAAATTTCCTCAGGACGGTTTGCCCACATTGAAAGGAACCAAGTATGTGATAAGTTGCAATGCAGATAGCGTGTTTCAGGTTTTGAGCGAGTATGTGCTTCGAAACTATTGGTATGAGGACTGCCCGATGATTGCGATTGATTATGATGCAGAGGCTACTTGGAGTTATGGTATCTACAGTCCAGGTATGATGCATCTTCTATTGTTCAGTTCTGATCATCTTGACAATGAACGAAGCATAGAACTAACGGTATGTGCCGATAAGTTATTGCTGTTAGAATTGGATAACATGCACGATAACCCTGACTTCTATCAGTATTTGTCGCAAGGTGAGATTCCTCCTGCGCTATGGAGTCCCCACGATTGGATAGAAAAGCTTGAGCCGGAACTTTTACGATTGGATAAAGAGCGTTATCAACAACGCATAAAGGTATCCGTAAAGAAACATGAATCTATAAAACAATAAGATAATGAGACGATTATTAATTCTTTTGTTGCTACTACAGACAACACTCATAGCTTCGGCATACGACATCGAAGTGAACGGTATCTGCTTTAATTTGACATCCGACAGTACCGTAGCTGTTACCTATCTCGATTTCATCCGTATGAATGAAGATTACTACATAGGCGATGTGGTGGTTCCTGCTTCCATTAACTACAAGGGCAAGAAGTATGCCGTTACAGCCATCGGTCAAAAAGCCTTTCTCGGCAGCTCATACTTGACATCAGTCGCCCTTCCATCTTCCATCATCACGATAGGGGATAGAGCCTTCGGCAATTGTCCCGCTCTCGTTTCGGTGGAGATTCCTGAGGGTGTAAAGGAGTTGGAAGATGCATTTGCAAGTTCCGACCGCCTGAAATCGATTGTAATTCCTTCGACTGTCACACGAATCAGTTCCCGCTTCATCATGAGTTGCCAAACACGAAAGGAGGTTATATGCAAGCCGCTCACGCCCCCAACGATTACAGATGATTTTCCTATCGATGATTATGATTACAACAAGTGTACATTAATCGTTCCGAAAGAGTCGATAGAGGCATACAGGGCAGCAGATAAGTGGAACTTGTTCAATAAGATTGGTGGATATACGGTTGATAAGAAAAAGGGGGGAATGAATCTGGAAATGGCATTTGCGGAATTCACGGAAAATGGTTTGAAATACATGGTGACGAGCGAAAGCCAGAAAGAAGTCATGTTGTATGGTTACGATGGTGAGAAGCCAACAGGCGAATTGACCATTCCTGCTAAGGTAAGAGGCTATGCGGTGACGAGTATCGGCGGCAGAGTATTCGAGCGTTGTGAGAACCTGACAATGGTCACGATTCCCAATAGTGTAACATCTGTTGGATATCGTGCTTTCTTTGGCTGCTCAGGCTTGACATCAATAGAGATTCCCAATAGTATCACAACTATCGGCAACGAGGCTTTTTCTAGCTGCATAAGTCTGAAATCAGTTCTGTTTGCCGAAGGTTCGAAATTGACAAGCATCAAATACGGAACATTCGTATATTGCAGGAATCTGGAATCGGTTATCATTCCTAATAGTGTGACAAGCATCGGCAATGCTGCTTTCAGTAGTTGCGACAGCCTGAAATCTGTCACTATCCCCAATAGTGTAACGAGCATCGGACGTGGGGCATTCAGTGTTTGTAATAGTCTGACATCCGTCACCATCCCTGCCAGCGTAACGAGCATCGATAATGTTGCATTCTTGGCTTGCAGAAACTTGGAATCTGTTCAATTTGCCGAAGGCTCGAAATTGGTGAGCATTGGCAACGGGGCATTCGAAAACTGCGAAAAGTTAGAACCCTTTACACTCCCAGCAAGTGTGAAGGACATCGGCATAGATGTTTTTCGCAACACCAAAAAGCCTTCAACTTCGGAATAAATTATAATAATGTGTATGAAACGAACAATCTATTCATTGATGCTGATGTTTCTCACAGTGGGAACTATCAACGCACAAAAGGCAATTACAGAGGTGGCGAAGAAGGTGTGGAAAGAGTATCCAAAGGAGTGTACGGCAATAAAAAAACGTGTTGTAAATATTTGGGTAGATAACCTTTCTGCTCCACTTAGCAGTATGCGCCCCTCATTGATAGACAGTGTTGAGGCTGCCTTTATTGAAGCAATACCTTCTGCGAATTTAGTTAGTGTGTCGAGAAGCAGAAACGGAGATAAAGAGACTTTAAACTATACATTGGCTTTTGGAGCTCGGGGCGCTATGTCAACGTCGGGACCACATGCCTTTATAAGTCAAGGTGGTAAATACCTATTTTCTCCGTCATCTGATGAGGGTAAGGCTGCATTTGATAATCTTGATGACAAGTTCTTCTTTTCTGTTGATATTATCGGAGAAAATAGTGTGAAGTATAAAGATTTATGCTTCTCCGAAGATGTGTCCTATGATATATCGGCATTAGAAGATAAGCTGTTACAATTACAAAAGAAGTATCACACGAAGACAAAGCGAATGAAGTTAAAAGGTAACGATGAATATCAATGTGATATGGTTGCGACAATATATGAAATCAAATGTGATGGGGGTTGCGTATTTGATGAATTGTACGACTTTGTTATCGATGAATATGTGATGCGCGACAAAGGTATGGTAGATGTAACGCATCATGCCAAGAAGAATTCTTTTCTGATTGAAACAGCTTTATACGATGCAACATCTTATCTTGAAAAGTACGATCGCAGTATAGGGATCTGGACAGAAAAAGGGAATTTGATGATTGTTGACATTCCAATAGTTGTTCCACTTACCATTAGGGATGATAAGCGTCAACCACAGATGCACTACTTAGATGGAGTATTACGCGAAATAATGGGTGATGAGTATTAATAAAGGATGTAATATGAAACGAACGTTCTATTCATTGATGCTGATGTTCCTAACGGTAGGAACTATCAACGCACAGCAGAAGATTGAGAAAATGGCAAAGGAGATATGGCGAAATATCCCCACGGAGTGCGAAGTGATGGCTTCTGGTGGTTATTGGTTCAAAACGATTCTGCCTGTAAACCTCGTCCGTGAATCGCTGCTCGACAGCCTTAAGTCTGCCTTTAATGCAGAGGTGGCAAACGCCGATTACGTTGCAGTCATGAAGAACCGAAATTATTCTAATATGGGTGATACACTTTCTTATACACTTGGATGGGGCGGAATAAATGAAGGGTATCTACAGCAAAGCCAAAAGGAAGAACCTAATGAGCGTGGTCGATTATTATTCCCTTTTTCTCCATTTTTTGCCACACTCGACATCGTAAACGATATGCTTTTCTTTCAATATGCCCATGAGTTTAATAGTGGAGTGGGTATAGATTGGAGACGATACAATCCTTCCGGGTTTGACGCCTTGCTCAATCAGATAAAATCTTTGCCGAAGGTCAGGAAAAAAAAGGTGAAGTTTCCTGAAAAGGCATTTGGCTACGAATATATTGTCAGCCAGGATGCCGAAAGCCTGTTCCGTCGTATCGGACAGTTTTTGATACAGGATTATTTCAATGACAACAAGCCTGTATTTTTTCGATATGCCCTTCAGCGCAAATATACGATTTTCAACGAAGACCAGTGTTTTGTCGATTTCGGGAATGGCAGAAAAGTTGAGATATGTGTCCGTCGCGACAATCTGCTGATATTAGATGTGGAAGGATCTGGAACTGGTAATTGGCAAAAGATGCTCGAACCGGAATTAGATAGCCTGCATTTTGCGCAAATGAATTTGAGTACGTTGCAGGTAGGTGACCGCTACTTATCCCAGAAACAGTTTGCTTACGACATCATAGGCTGGTTCCGTCCAGATCTGGTAAAGCCGTTTCTTTCCTGCGAAGTGTCCGATTTGAAGACATATAATGCCCAACCTTACACAGGCCGCCAGTACTATACCGTAACTGTACGCTATCAGCATCAAAAAGAACTGAATATCCCCTATGACTATGCTGCCATCGTGGAAATATGGAACAATCAGGAGGAGTATGGATGGGTTCGCTATGACCCAGCTACAGCCAAGAGTGTGACCTTTGGCGACGGAACACATATCGATTTCATCGAAAAATCACTTTTAGAACGTATAAAAGCGAAATGACAGTAAACTTAGAACTAAGAGCTAAGAACTGTAGCAGATAGAAAAAGTAGGTAGGAGCAATCTTACCTATTTTTTATGAGTACAATCATCTTCAGGGCGAAGTCGAAAAAGACGATTTTAGCATTAGCGTTTTGTATGATGTCTCGATAGCAGAGCTGTAGTTCGTCCATGATACCGATTACGTTGTTTTCGTTCACGAATGGTGCGAAATTGACCGCAAAGCCAGCTTCTGCTGAATTCATATAGTTTAGGTCGGGATTGCCGAAATTGTAGATAAAATTCTCGCGAATCATACGCTGACAATAGTCGAGGAAGCGTTTCTGTCGCTCACGTCCCAAAGCAGCAATTTCTTCACTCCATAGTTTCATCTCGCGTACTTTACGGGTATAACTCAAACGCATCAAGTTCTTGAAAAGCTCCAAGAATTGTTCTTGCTCTGAGTTGTCGACTATTTGCCGCATTGCAACAGTCATATTGCCATAAGAGGTACGAGCGATGTTGTGTGCCATCGTTGGATCTACTTTCTGTTGCTCAATGAGTGCCTGCTCAATGGATTGGTCGCTTATCTTGGGTACATCAATATACTGACAGCGACTACGAATGGTAGTCAGCAACAGTTCAGGATGCTCGCTGACCAGGATGAACACAGAAGCTGTAGGCGGTTCTTCCAGGAGTTTCAGCAACTTATTGGCACAATCCATATTCATTTTCTCAGGCAACCAAATGATTGACACTTTGTATCCTCCCTGATTAGCTTTCAGGCTGAATTTCTTCAACAATGTGTTGGCTTCGTCCACATAGATGGTGAGCTGCTGGTTCTCCGCACCAATAGCGCTCATCCATTCACTATAGCCAAAGTAGGGATTTTGGGTTACCAACTCTCTCCATTGCTTTGCGAACAAATCGCAAGGAGCAGGTTTGGTTGCCTCCTTTTTGTAAATGGGGTAGGAGAAGTAAAGGTCGGGGTGTTGCAGCTTTGCCACCAAAGGGGAGTTGTTGAGCAATCGGGTTGCCAAAGCCCAGGCAAGGGCGAATCCACCGTTCCCCTCGGGACCTCCCAGCAGCAACGCATGAGGCAGGCGTCCTGTCTCCAATTCCTGAAGCAGGTGGTGCTTCACTTCCTCTTGTCCTATTACTTCGTCGAATATCATAAGCGAGTGATGATTTCTTTGATACTTGGTACGGCTGAAACGGTGTAGAAATGCAATCGAGGTACTCCTGCGTTGATCAGCTCCTTGCATTGAGCCACACACCATTCGATGCCCAACTGAGCCACTTCCTCGTCTGTCTTCAGTTTGCGAGCTTCATCGGCCAAATCGGCAGGGATGTCAACATGGAACGTCTTTGGAATGATGGTTAGCTGATTTATCTTCGCAAGTGGTTTGATGCCAGGTATGATAGGGATGGTAATACCTGACTGTCGAGCTTTTTCGACAAATTGGAAGTACTTCGCATTATCGAAAAACAACTGTGTCACAGCGTATTTCGCACCTAAGTCTTGCTTCTTCTTGAGTACTTTCAGGTCGAAATCCAAGTTGGGCGCCTCGTCGTGCTTCTCTGGATAGCAAGCAACGCCATACTCGAACGGTTCGCCTGGCACCTTGATGTCGCTTCCATCGAGAAACTTTCCTGCATTGAACTGGTTGACCTGTTCAATCAGTTCCGTCGCATGACTGTTGCCGTTCTTCTCTGGCACAAACCGCTTCTCGTCGGGTGCCTTGTCGCCACGCAGAATCAGGATGTCCTTAATGCCCAGAAACTGCAGGTCGAGCAACATATACTCCGTATCTTCGCGCGAATAACCAGAGCACAGCACATGCGGAACCACCCTCAGCTGGTAGCGTTGCATGATGGCACTCGCTACAGCAACCGTTCCTGGACGACGACGCAGACGGCTTTTCACGTATGTCCCGTCAGCTTGTTCAGTATAGATATATTCGCTACGATGGGTAGTGATGTTCAGCAACTCAGGATCGAACTCCTTCAGGATGTCGATTGTCTTAAACAAGTTTCCCGTACCTGTGCCCTTGAGCGGCGGTAGTACTTCGAATGAATATTTTGTTGTCATGCTTCGTTTATTTTGGCTGCAAAGTTACGAAAAAATTTCGCTTTACGCAATATGCTACGCCTCGAAATAATCAAATACATTTGATTTGCTTAGCTTAAACGCATTTTTTGCGAATATACACAAAAAAAGGGCAGCATCGGCACAAAAGGCTGATGACTGCCCAAAGAATGAAATAAAGATTAAAGTCGGTTCAATATCCCATACGCGAAATGTCCACCTCTTTCTTTTTCTTTTCCTTGAAACCGCCGATGCGATAGATGGCGGTTAGGGAAACGTTGGGGTATTCGTTCCACATATGCATGGAGTAATCTTGATTGGCCAGACGTGAGTACACGTTGACATGGTTGTTGAGGATGTTGTTTCCGGCTATAATAGCGCTCCACTTTCCGTTGTCGGATGTCCATCGCAAAGATGCATGCAGACGGAAATAGGGGTCGATGTCGTAAATTCCCTGTATAGCTTTCGACTGGAACGAGGGGTTCAAGGTCAAACGAATATCATGAAGCTGGGTAAGGCGCAACATGGTCGTAGTACTGAGGATGGCTGTCAACTTTGTACGGTCGAATGGAAGGTCGAAGAACTTGTTGCTCTTGTCGTGACGATAGATTCCTGTGGCGTTGATGGTACCATTAAGCCATTTGCCGACACCAAACTGTACTGAGGCCTGCAGACCGTGGATGTTTTGGAAGTCGAAGTTCGTTTCCTTCATAATAACAGCCATACGGTCGGAAGGCTGATAGGCCAGTTGAACAAAATAGTCGGGCATATAAGTTGCAAAGGCGGTGAACGTGTAACGTTGACGATATTGCCATATGAGATTGATGTTATAGGTAGGCTGTGGTTTCAGGTCGGGATTTCCCCATATCTCGCTATAGGCCGATGTATAGAAGATATTGCTCATAGTGCTCCAATAAGTAGGGAACACATTTTGCGAACTGAACGAGAGATTGAGCATACTCTTATCACTGACATTCCACATAGCATTGAACGTCGGATAGATGCGCCATTCATTCCATTTCGGAGCGTGATATTGTTCTGTCCCCAAAGAGGCGTCGACACTCAGCGATGGAGTTATCTGCTTGTTGAATCCTACATAGAAATCAAAGATGCGTTCAGTATAGTCCACATGGCTCGTAGCATCAGGCACGGGCTGACCATCGGGTGTTCGTGTTGTCTGATAGCTCTCGTTTCTGGTTACTTGTGCCTCTACACCGTAGTTCAATTCCCAATCATGAGGCAGGGCATGAGTTTGGTCGGCAGTGAAGAGCCATTTATTAATACGCTGACGGCTGTCGCCCAAGAGATTTCGCGACTGATCGTACAATTGTCCGTCGAGATGCTGGGTACGAGGGTTTTGGTAGTTAGTATACGATGCGCTGAGTTCCAAACCACAGGGTGCGCTATAGCTGGCATCCACATTGTGTAAGTAGTCATGAACTTTTGAGTGCTGCACCGAGGTTTCCAGTCCTGTGCTGGTGTTGACCGCATTGCTCGAAGTCCATTTCCCTGTATAGGCAACACTCAATCGGCTCTCTTCCGAAACAGCATAATCCATACCTATCCGATAGTTGTGGTTGATGACACGATTCTTGCGTTCAGTTCTGTCGGCGTAATCTACTCGTTGGTTTCCCAACGGATGATGTGCTATGTGCTCAGCCTTACCATATGCATCACCATAACCATAAGCATAGGAGGCATCAATACCGAGGTTCCCATGTTGATAGATTACGGTACTCTTTGCTTGTCCGTATTGATATTTGTTTTGTCTGAAAAATCCTTGCAGTTGGCCAGCGAACTGATTTGTCCCTGCGAAATCTTTTGTCACGACATTGATTGCCATTCCCCTGACATGGTATTTGGGCGGAGCAGAGGCCATTACTTCGGCTTTTGCCACCATCGAAGCAGGCATTTGCTTCAATCGCTCTACCACGTCATTTGCATCAAGCGTTGTCACCTTGCCATTGATGATAAGGGTCACTGGCTGCCCTGCAAACGTCATTCCGTCGCCCGTATCCACCACACCGGGAATACGTGTCAATGCTTCGTAGGCGTTGTCAGCAGGAAGAATTTCCAAAAGTTGCGGCATATGATAGGTAAGGTGTCCGTTCTCGGCCTTGACCACAATCCGCTCATCCTTCACCTGCACTCCGTTAATCGTGATACTTTCTTGCTGAATCCGTATTGTGCCGACATTTCGGGCATCCAGTAATCGATACATGGTCTTGTAACCCACAAACGAGATACGCGCAAGAACGGGCTGCTGTTCGCAGGGAATGACAAAGAGGCCGCTTTCGTTCGACACGCCACCTGCAAGTAGCGTAGAGTCTTGGGGTGAAAGCAGAGCGATATTAGCATATGATACGGGCAGGTCCTGCTCGTCGACAATGGTGCCCTTATAGCGTGGGGCTGTCTTCTGCGGACACTCCACAATGATTTCCTTGTCCTCCACCGTCATGCGGATGGGATAGAAGCCTATCATCTGCTGGATGGCATCGGGCACGGTTTTGCGATGAATAGAAGTAGTGATGTGGAAGTCCTCTAGTTCGTTGTAGAGAAAACTGATGATGTAGTCATCACTTTGCTCGTTCAGTTCGCGCAGAGCCTCGCTGATAGATACATTATTATATTCACGCGTGATACGCTGAGCCTGCATCGTGACAACAGTACACAGGAACAGCAATGATGTCAACACAACTTTCATAGCCTACTCTACAATTATCTTGTTATCCTTCAGTTCTACACTCATGCTTTCGAAACGGTTGAGACGGCGCAACAGGGTGTCGAGCGGCTCGTGTTTCCTCCATACGAAATAGAACCGCAACTGACGTGCATCGCTGTTACGGAAATCCACATCTTTGTGATAGTATGCAGCAATCTGAGGCAACATCTCATCGAGCGTCACATTGTCGAAGACGATAGCCTGAATTGTGTCGTTCGGAGTCACGGAAGGTGAAGCATTATGAATAGGGAGTGAAGCATCTACTGTCGCAACAGTTTCTTCAGCCTCTTGAGTGTGTTGCCCAGAATGGCTTACAACTTTAATCACTGCATAGGTAATGCCTGAAATAATTAGCACACTGATGAACGCAGCTGCAATCTTCATGATTCTCCACTCTTTTTTCTTTTCACTCTTCACGCTCAACTCTTCACTAAATCTTTCCCATTCCTCGTCAACAGGGATGTCCTCCTCTTTCATGTCGCGACGGATGAAGGCACGTTTCGTTTGGGCAAGCTGCTCCATGAGGCTTGCCATCTCATCGTCCGCAAGTATTTGGCGGAGTTGTTCTTCCGAGTAGTTTTCCGGATGTTCCTGCATGTCGAGCAGGCGACGGATTGTTTCGTTCTGTTCCATAACTTATTTGTTTTGCTTAAAATACTCCTTAATCATCTGTAGCGACTGCGACAAGTGGTTGTAGACCGTCACCTTGCTTACACCAACAACCTGCGCCACTTCCTCGTATGTCATCTCGCGGAGGAACCTCAACCTGAATATCTGCTGAGTAAGTGGAGGGAACTCACGTTCCACAAATTGCATCAGCCGTTCCAAACGGTCATCATCATTGAGACATACCACCTGACTCTGCATCAGTTCCTGAGAATAGAGCTTTTCAACCCGCTGGCGTACATCTTTGTGAATAAGTACATCACGGCATCTGTTTCTTACGCTAGTCATGAGATACCCCTCGATTCGCTCATCCTCGGGGACAATATCACCACGAAGCAACCGTGTAAATACCTCGCTCACTACATCCTTGCATTCATCGGCATCATAGAGCATCGTCCTTGCCAGACGATACATGTCTGGATAATGCCGACGAAACAATTCTTCAATCTTTTCTTTGGTCATAGTCCGACTATTTAATCAGTCATTTACCACAAGGACGATTCAGCGATACAAAAAACTAAGCAAAACGAAAAATTTTATTCATTCCTCACGAATGATTTCAAGATTGTGGGTACGCTTGACTTGCAACCAATGGAGGGGGATGGTGAAGCGACTTTTTACTCCATGCTTCCTTTATCCATTAAGAAATCATAGACATCTATAAACATAATACCATCCTCGTTTTGATAACGGGGGCTATAATCACCCACAATTACTATTTTCTGGAATGAATCGTCAATCCTTTTGAGTGACTGCAATTCTTGTTCACGTTTCTCTTCATCAGGAATACTGAAAGCCGATTGGATATATAATCGCTTATATCCTTGATTGCAGACAAAGTCCACCTCAAGAGTCTTCCTTATCTTCTTGCCTTCTTTGTCTTTGGTGTTCCAAATTACCTCACCTACATCAACAGCCATACCACGAGAACGTAACTCGTTATAAATAGCGTTTTCCATTAAGTGCGTTTTCTCCACTTGACGGAAATTCAGAAGGGCGTTCCTAAGTCCTAAATCTTCAAAATAGAACTTAGACGGAGTGTCAATATAGCGTTTACCTTTAATATCGTAACGCAAGGCACGTTCGATGATAAACGCATCTTGCAAATAATCAATATACACTTTTATGGTATCTTGACTTATTGTACTCTTCTTAACCGAATGAAACGTATTTGCCAATTTTCTTGGGTTGGTCAACCCACCAACAGATGAAGCCAGAGTTCCTATTAATTCTTCAAAATCGCTATCAAGCTTAATATCATAACGTTCCTTGATATCCTTGAGATAAGTATGTTTGAAAAGACTTTTCAGATAGGCGACACGCTCCTTATCCGAAGTCATTGTCACCACCTGTGGTAATCCGCCAAAGGTCATATATTTTACCCAAAGTCGTTCGATTGGTTCTTCTTGAAAAGCGCCTCGAAGCTCCTGAAAGGACAAAGGATGTACTCTTACTTCAAATCCACGACCACGAAACTCTGTTATCACATCTTTAGAGAGAAACCGTGCATTTGAACCTGTCACATATACATCTGCATTATCTACTTGAAGATATGAATTTAACACGTCTTCAAACTCGCTTACCAGTTGCACTTCATCAAGCAGTATATAGTGCATCTTATCGTCTTGCAATCGGCTATCAATATATTCAAGCAACTTATCAGGATCTCTCAACGCCTTTTTCCTACGGTCTTCAAGATTTATTTTGATGATATGCTGTTCATCTACGCCCTCTGCTTTTAACGCATCCGAAAAAAGGTTAAAGAGCAGGTACGATTTGCCGCATCTTCTCATACCCGTGACGACCTTAATCATTCTGTTATGCCTCAAGCCCATCAGTCTATTAAGCAATAAATCACGCTTTATCTCCATGCTATTCTATATTTTTGCGTCCATCCGCAATTTTATCGACTGCAAAGTTACGAAAAAATTTCGCTTTACGCAATATGCTACGCCTCGAAACAATCAAATACATTAGTTTTTGCTTGGCTCAAACGCATTTTTGACCATAGAACATTCGCTTTGCGCATTTTGCTACGTTTGCGCTGTCTAGGGTCTAGTGTCTAGGGGGCTATCAACTCTTGGCCTTCTTGAACTCTTGCACCTCTTGGTTATCGCTTGATATTCCAAAATGGAATTTCAAGTTGGGGTGGAACTCGTAAACTACCTTTTGCATTTACTGAGCAAGGGCTGGCCATGCTATCTGGTATTTTGAACAGTGAAATAGCCATTGATGTTAATATTTCCATTATGCGTGCTCAGATTGAAGCCATTAGCACCGCTCTCGCAGAATTACAATCTAAAGAACCAAAACCACGTCGAAAGATAGGGTTTGTGTAAGAAGATTAGAGTCGTATAAATCAGAGGGATTGTATAAGGTGTAGCAATGCTATACCTTTATTTTTATGTCATAATCTCACACCTTTTTCACATTTTTCCCTGTTTCATTTGGAGATATCAAAGAAAGTGTTTATCTTTGCAACTGGTTCGGGGAGAAATCCGGACTAATAGAAAGCATTCGCTATTATTTCGCGTTCAGCCAAAAGCGTAGGAAACTTATTGGGAATAAAACGCAACGAGATAATACGTGAGGAGGTGTCGTAATGGGCATCTCTCACTCCTTTATAATAGGAATGCACTAACACTTAGGTGTGGTGCATACTTGTAAAGGAGTTGAGGTTCCCTTCCTACGCTACCTCAGAGCTGAACGCAAAAGGTGCATCACGCCTTTTTGCGTCTTGGCGTGATTGATAGTCGATGCATGAAATGACTATCAATCGTTTATGGCTAACAAGAATTTAAGCGCAGCCAAGGAGGCAAAGAAAGATGAGTTTTATACTCAATTGGAGGATATCAACAAAGAGTTGAAGTACTACCGCGAGCATTTTCGAGGTAAAACGGTACTTTGCAACTGTGATGACCCTCGTATCTCTAACTTCTTCACCTACTTTGCTTATAACTTTGAGTTCCTGGGGCTGAAAAGACTTATCACCACATGTTACAAGAATCAGGATGTGGACCTATTTAGCCAGAATAAAAGTGAACAGGCTGTCTATCTGATATATGATGGCGACAAGAACGGTAATCGTATTCCTGATCCAGAAGAAATAGGCATTCATGCGCTGAAAGGGGATGGTGACTTTCGATCAAAAGAGTGTATAGAGTTATTGAAGCAGGCTGATATCGTGGTGACCAATCCGCCATTCTCGTTATTCCGTGAATATGTAGCACAGTTAATGGAGTATGACAAGAAGTTTCTCATTATTGGGAACGTAAATGCTGTTTCCACTAAAGAAATCTTTCCACTTGTCATGCAGAACAGGATGTGGTTGGGGCAAAGCATCCATAGCGGAGACCGCAAGTTTTTAGTACCAGATGATTACGAGTTGAATGCAGCAGGGTGCGGAATAGACGAGAATGGGAAAAAGTTCATACGTGTAAAAGGCGTGAGATGGTTTACAAACCTCGATTTCAAGGAACGCCATGAGGACATCATTCTGTATAAGAACTACACCCCAGACGACTATCCGACTTTTGACAACTTTGACGCTATAAATGTTGGCAAAACAGAAGAGATCCCCGTTGACTATGACGGAGTGATGGGCGTACCTATCACCTTTCTCGATAAATACAATCCTGACCAGTTTGAGATTTTAGGACTCACTCAGATTGGCTGCCATGACGCAGTACCCGATACGAAGAAATACAACGATTACAAAGAAATGCTTAGAAGTACTGACGAACCAACGGGTTCAGGAGGTGGCAAGACAAATGAAAATGCAGTGCTAAAAGGTAAGGGTTCAAAAAAGACCTATTACTTAGGACCTAATGGCGAGTTGGTTCATTCAGAATACAAACGATTATTCATTCGTAAGAAGCAATAACTAAAATAATACGGCTATGATGCAGATTGCAGAAAAGAAAATACCTGTACGTGACCTTATTGCAGGTTATGAAAACGATCCGGATAAAGGCGTGCATGGCTATGGAGGGCGGTTAGACATCAGACCTCCTTATCAACGTGAGTTTCGTTACAACGACAAACAAAAGCAGGATGTCATTAAAACAATTCTGAAGCAGTATCCTCTAAACATTATGTATTGGAGTGACTTGGGTAATGATGAGTATGAGATGATAGACGGACAGCAACGTACACTTTCCATTTGCGAATACCATCAGCATGACTTTAACATCAAAGACGAGAATGGGCAGACACTCTACTTTAGTTCGCTCACACCAGAGGAGAAAGAGGCTTTTCTAAACTACGAGCTAACAGTCTATTTCTGCAAAGGAACAACTAAGGAGAAACTGGAGTGGTTCCGCGTCATCAACATTGCTGGAGAGCGTTTGCTTGACCAAGAGCTATTGAATGCTATTTACGTCGGCCCGTTCGTGACGGATGCCAGACGTTATTTCTCAAAAGATAAATGTCCTGCATTCAAGCTTGCAGACAACTTACTTTCCGGTGTTGCCCGCAATCAAGATTATTTGGCAACCGTACTACATTGGGCTGCACGGCGTGATGGTATCAAGGAAGTAAGCGAATACATGTCAAAACATAAGGATGATGCTAACGCAGGTCAGCTTTGGGCTTATTTCTCGGCAATCGTCACTTGGGCACGCACCACGTTCCCTGTTTACCGTAAGGAAATGAAAGGATTGGACTGGGGATACCTTTATGATACCTATCACGAGAACATCTACGACACTGACTCGTTGGAAAAACGCATTCATGAACTGATGGAGGACGATGAGATCATGAAGAAGTCGGGCATCTATAGTTACGTGTTGAGTGGTGACCTGCGCGACCTTAGTTTCCGCCTGTTCGATAAGAAGATGAAGCGTCAGGCTTATGAGCGACAAGGGGGTATATGTCCAGACTGTGGCAAACATTTTGAGTTGGAAGAGATGGAAGCCGACCACATTAAACCTTGGGCGCAAGGTGGTACTACAACAGCCGAGAATTGCGAAATGAGGTGTAGAGATTACAATAGAAGAAAAGGAGCAAAATAAATGAATATAATAATATGGCTAATTTAATGTTACTTGAATACAAGGAAAAGACAGGGCAGTTTCATCACAATATGGTGAGAGACCATAAACTACAATGGGAGCCAAACACTTATGGCTGGGAAACTATTGCCTATACAGATGAAGACAAGGCAGGATTGTTTGGTAATATCATGGAATGTAAGCTTCATCGGCGTGAGCGTTTAAAACAGCCACCATACACAACTGAGTATATTCGGAAAGAATGGAAGCTTTTCTGCTACGCCTACAATTATATCGTAACTGAGATTAAAATTGAGCCAGAACAGGAAGAGTTCATCCAGAAACATTTCAATGAACCAGAGGCATTGGCACGACTGGGTAATGGACACTTTTCTGATTTGAAGGAAGACAAGGAACTCCCATGGGCTTGGGAGTATGATCCACATAACTTCATCGAATCTAATTTCTAAATAATTTTTAATTGAATAGCTGGTCAAGATTATGGCACGAGGAAAAGTAATAACAACGCATTTGCGGACTGGCGATCCCAACGGAATTCGCACCGTGTTCATCAGCAATAAGATTTGCGAGATGATAGTATTTCCCAAGTCGGAATTTGATGCGGTGAGCAAGATGGAAGAGAGTTCGCGTCCTGCGCTATACATCCTGCTGGGTGAGGACGAGAACGGCAGCGCACAGGCATACATCGGAGAATCGACCAATGGGGTGAAGCGTATCTATAACCACAAATCACATAAGCTGTTTTGGAACAAATGTCTGATGTTTGTAGCCAAGGACGAGAGTATCAATAAGGCCGACGTGCAATATCTGGAGCGCAAGGCCATTGACCTGGCTACGGATTGCTCACAGTATGGCGTGATGAATGAGCAGTCGGGCAAGGAAATCTCGCTGTCGAACTACCAGATAGACATCATGGAAGAGTTCTTCGATGATGTCCGCCTGTTGGCATCGTTCATAGGCTGTCCTATCTTCGAGAAGCAGGAAAAGATGAAGATGAAGAACGGTGAGAACCTGTTTCATATCAAAGTGCGTGATTGTGATGCTCACGGTATTTTCAACGAGATAGACCATTCAATGCGTATTCTAAAAGGAAGTCTGTTGCCACGAACTACAGTTCCATCGTACAAAGATGGCGACAAACGCAATGCCATTATTGCTGCTATGTCGAAACCGACTAAAGAGGGGTTCTGGGAACTACAGCGTGATTATGTCTTGGCCAGTCCAAGTACCGCTGCCAGTTATTGCTCGGGCCGCAGTTGTAATGGGTGGTTACATTGGACAAACGATGCAGGGCAATCGCTGGATGAATTGTATAGGAACGAGTGAACACAAAAGATGCAGGGCTATGAAAGTCCTGCATCTTTGTTTGGGTTAATTTAATGCTACGATGTATGAATGGTTGATGACTTCCTCGAAATCCTTTCCATCAATCTTCAAGCCATCCCAGACGTCCGTAATGTCATCAAAGGTGGCAATGAGTTGGTCTTCATCATGAGGGTCGCAGTCGCATTGCCAACCAACAAAGTCTGAACGCCTTCTGTCACGAGGCATCGTATAAACCTCTACAGGTCGTGCATCATTATAGATTGCATAGAATGTGTCGGTGGGGGGATAATAAAAGCCCAAATTTAGCCCAACTTCCTCAACGTGATAGCGGAATACCTCACGCGCAACTAAGGAACGAGCTTCGGATTTCATTCTATCACGAAAACCAAGTTGGTCATCGTAAATGTGTTTTCCCTTGCCATAATAGTCTTTTATGGCAATTTTTCTTTTAATTTGGTTTGTCATTTTTTCTTCAATTTATTTCCCTTTTTATTAAATTCGACTATTGCATCAAGAAGAGGTTTAAACTCTTCAGAGATTGGCAAGTGGCTATTCCCTCCTTTTGGGGCAGGCTTCCTTCCCATATTTCCATCAGTCTTTTCTTCCCATTGATGAGAATGAGATCCACTCTTCTTCCCATTGAAAGGAACGAGATTACCATGAGAATCAAATACCAAATTAATCTCAGTGCCTATTTTGTGGCCTTTATTGGCATTGATATTTAGAATGGTCAGCGTTCCATCTTCATTCTGCTTAGCCATTAGGTAGATAGAATCCTTTGAATTTGAATTCATGATATTTTTAGTCTGGTCCTCATTACCTGTCTGAACTAAAACCTTATGTCCCAAAACAGTATATCCTGTTTCAGTATGAGTGCGTTTATCTTTAGGAACGCCACCCATTTTTTTGTCGTATGAACCGTTTGCGCCCATCTTTTTAATTTTGTTTGTTGTTGTTTGGATAAAATCTGCTAATCTCTGTCTTTTCTCCTTCTTTCGTTGATATTTGAGGTCAAATGGGATGACGAACTGCACAAAAACGATGGTTTTTGCAAAAAAAACGTAATTAGTAAATGGTTAAATGGCAAAATATTCGTACCTTTGCACCCGCTTTAGCGAAGCCGCTGGCGAATTAGAGAGAATCGTGAATGCTTCGTTGGAACATAAACCGTTAAAAAACAATTGAAGAAATGGATTTGATTAAAGTTGCCGAGGAGGCATTTGCTACCGGCAAAGAGTTCCCTAAGTTCAAAGCAGGTGATACCATCACAGTTGCTTACAACATCGTCGAAGGTTCAAAGGAGCGTATCCAGCTTTATCGTGGTGTTGTTATCAAGATTTCAGGTGAAGGCAGCAAGAAGCGTTTCACTGTCCGCAAGATGTCAGGTACAGTAGGCGTTGAGCGTATCTTCCCTATCGAATCACCAAACATCGAAAGTATTACCATTAATAAGGTGGGTAAGGTACGTCGTGCTAAGCTCTACTACCTCCGCGACCTTACTGGTAAGAAAGCTCGTATCAAAGAGAAACTCGTTCGCAAGAGCGAAGAAGCTTAATAACTCGTTCGAGCAAAGAACAAGGATGGATCTTCACAGGTCCATCCTTTTCTTTTTCTCTCTAAGTATCTTTTTCCTTACCCTTAACTGTTTTTGTTCTTGCCCCTAGGGGAATTTTATATTTCATAGTACGAAACATACGTTTCAAAGTATGAAATATACGTTTCATAGTACGAAACATACATTTCAAAGTATGAAACATAGATTTCCCTTAAGGGAAGGAGAAATTATCCCTAGGGGAAAAATAAAATTTCTCAGTAGGATATAAAAAATCTCCCATAGCGTTGCACTATGGGAGACATCCATTCTGAATAATTACCTAATCGGTTGGCTGTTTACTTCACGTAAACTTTGAGCTTCGCTCCAAATCTGTCACGTTCGAAAAAATTCGAGAAAGCTCAATTCTTCTCTCACTTAACCCAGATTTTCTTGCCTCCAATGATGTTGAGACCCTTCTGAGGTGCAGCGAGCTGCTGACCTGCTGCGTTGAAGATCTCAGCAGCCTTGATTGTTTCCTTCACTGCAGCAATACCTGTAGCTGTGTCCTTAACAGAAATCAGATAGCAGCTTGTCAATTCTGGAGTTACTACTGATTCCTTTACGTATTTCTGGAGTTTACCTGTTAATACAACCTCGTCGCCAGCCTTAAAACGATTGGTGGTTTCTTCTGTGAAGTTTGCATTATTATAGTCCTTAGCACGATAGATAGTCAACAAATCGCCATCCTGGCTGTCAGCCATAACGAAGTTTACATTGCCGTAGAGCTGCTCACTTGCGTTACGCTGGAAGTCTGGATTACCAATGACGATACCTTTTACGAAATATGTATTAGGAGTTGTTGCACCATCAGCTAATGCATTTACGACAGAGATAGCATCAGCTACTGTAAACGGATTCTCTTCTGTTCCTGCGTTTGCAACATTTGCTACACAATAAGTTGCGGATACGATGCTACTCGTCTTACCGTCCTTCACAGCCATAGCCTTGATGGTTGTAGTTTTGGTGATTGTCAGAGGGGTTCCATCATAGAAAATGCCTGAATAGTTGTCATCATCGGTGTATTCGGGATCTTGGCCAGCAGGAATTGTGTACAGAATCTTGGCACCTTCAGTTTCGCAAGTCAGCGCAACCGTCTGAGGCTCGAAGAACAAACCTCCTTCAACACTGAACTTAGGAGGTTGAACTGTTATAGGAGTTCCGCCTGTGTAGGTGATTACAATCTGTTTGATACGAACCTGAACATTAGTAGTGTTCGCATTTCCTATCACGAAAGAAGTGCTATTGATTTTGAACACACCATTTTCTCCTGTAACTTCTTCTCCACCAACTGTAATGGAAACATTGCTATAATCACCTGAGAATGTGATAGCGATTTGGCTGATAGTAGCTTTCGTCAGAGATTCGACAGTAATCGTATTGCTGCCATTCGTATGCCAATACAAGCGGAAATCACCTGCCTTGTTCAATCCTGGAGCATTTGTATTACCACCCTTATTTGCTACAACAGACCATTGAGCGTTATCAAGGCCCAAAGAGCTTGCCTCATTTGAACCGTCACCAATCATGTTTGCTGTTGTTGTGCCAGAGTACTTCATTGTGACTTCATCAGCAAAAGCACTTACGCATGAAAAAGCCAAAACGGCTAATGAGAGTAAAATTTTCTTCATACAAAATTGTTTTTAGTTGTTAATGATATTGGTTAATTATATTTGTGATTGAATGCCTAGTTTTTTGACTAACTCTTTTTGGTCGTACAAAAGTACACATTATTCTAATAATAGCAAAGACTTTCGCAAGTTTTTTTTTGTGTGTCCGTGCACAATAACTTAAAAATGTCTGTTTTTTCATCTGCAATTGTTAACTTGTAAGGGTAATATGAAAGGTTGCGGTTTTTCACATCTTCATGATTCGCCCTCGAACTCCCTATGTGTGGGAAAATGGCAATTGGGACACAATGTTGATTAAAAACACTTTATTGGGTTAAAAAAGAATAAATTCTTTTTGTTCTTCGACTTGTTTTCACTAACTTTGCACTCGATTAAGCGAAAAGCGTAAAGAGAAAACAGAGAATAATGGGATTAAAGAAGTATTTCACAGGCAAGTCTGGATTGATATTTTGGATCAACGTCGTATTGGCGTTGGGTCTGTTGTTTTGTATTCCAGTCATTGCCTTCAACACATTGGATTCGTACACCAATCATGGTGAGAAGGTAAGTGTGCCATCTGTCGTAGGTAAGAATTTCTATGAAGCATCGCAGACACTCGACAAGAGTGGTTTCGTAGCTATCATATCCGATTCTATCTATAAGAAGTCGGCAAAGCCAGGCGCTGTGATTGAACAGATGCCGAAATCGGGCACATTGATTAAGAGTGGTCGAATTGTCTACCTGACAGTCAACCTGAATGGCGAACCCCTTGTGAAACTGCCCGACTTGGTGGGCAACTGCTCGTATCGCGAGGCAGAAATCACACTGAAATCTTTGGGATTCAAACTGACTGCACCTCAGTATGTAGAAGGAGCGGATAAAGACCAAGTGCTGAAAATCAAACAAGGAAAACGTGAAGTGCATGCAGGAGAGTCGATTTCTCGCGAGCGAGCATTGACTCTCTTTGTAGGTGCTGGTGAGATTGAGGAAGACTCGCTCTATTTCGAAGATGGCGACGAGGAGTACGACATCGATACCGACATCAGCGAAAGCAACTACGATGTGCAGTTGTAAACGAAGCGTTCAAGGGTTTCAGAAATGCAGATAAGGGATAAAATGCTGGAAGACGAGGAGTTGGACGAACTGGACATCGAGGGTATGGATGCCGACGATGATGAGTCGTCGCAGCTTTACGAGCATTATCGCATTGTGGCTGATGCCAAACAGGGCTTGATGCGCGTTGATAAGTTCCTCATCGACCATCTGGCAAACATATCACGCAATCGGATACAGAAAGCAGCTGATGCGGGTTTCATCATGTGTAATGATAAGCCCATCAAGCGCAGCTACAAAGTGAAGCCTTTCGATGTCATACAGGTGATGCTCGATCGTCCCCTGTACAGCAACACCATCATGCCTGAAGACATCCCTCTGGATATTGTCTATGAGGACAACCACCTAATGGTTGTGAACAAAGCAGCAGGAATGGTGGTGCATCCTGGACACGGAAATTGGCACGCAACACTGCTACACGCCCTCGCCTGGCATCTGAAAGACAAACCGCAATATGACATCAATAATCCTGAAATAGGCTTGGTGCACAGAATCGATAAAGACACGAGTGGCCTGCTTGTAATCGCAAAGACACCAGAAGCCAAAACGAGCTTAGGCCTTCAGTTCTTCAATAAAACCACCAAACGCGAATACAATGCACTGGTGTGGGGAAACTTCACGGAAGATGAAGGTCGAATCGAGGGGAACATCGCTCGCAATCCGAAAGATAGGATGCAGATGACCACCTTCCCGCCCGACTCAGGTATCGGAAAACATGCTGTAACCCACTATTATGTGATGGAGCGATTTGGATACACCACACTTGTGAAGTGTGTCCTTGAGACGGGACGAACGCATCAGATACGTGCCCACATGAAACACATAGGTCACACCTTGTTTAATGATGACAGATACGGAGGCGACCAGATTCTGAAAGGAACGACGTTCGCCAAATATCACCAGTTTGTGGAAAACTGCTTCAAGATATGCCCTCGTCAGGCACTTCATGCCAAAACGCTGGGATTCGTACACCCTGCTACAGGAAAGGAGATGATGTTTTCGTCAGAACTGCCACCAGACATGCAGGCACTTATCGAAAAATGGAGGAATTTTAATAAAACAGAGATATAATGCAAAAACCAATCATAGCAATCATAGCAGGAGGAGATTCATCAGAGCATGATGTCTCACTCCGTAGTGCGGAGGGAATCAGTTCGTGGCTCGATCGTGAAAGATATATCGTTTATACGATTGAGGTCAAGGGGTTTGACTGGTTCGCTCATTTGCAAGACGGTTCGACTGCAGAAGTGAATCGCCACGATTTTTCCTTCGTAGAGCAAGGAACAAAAATCAAACCCGACTTTGCCTATATCACCATACATGGAACACCTGGAGAGAACGGAATCCTACAAGGATATTTCGACCTGCTCCATATTCCTTATTCAACTTGTAACCTCTTGGTAGCTGCGCTCACCTTTGATAAGTTTACGCTGAACCAATACTTGAAGGGATTTGGTGTGAAAATAGCAGAGTCACTCCTGTTGCGCAAGGGACAAACCATCTCGGATGAAGATGTGGCTGAGCAAATCGGACTTCCTTGTTTCGTCAAGCCAAACGGTTCAGGAAGTAGTTTCGGTGTAACCCGTTGTACCAAGAGCGAGGACATTCAGAAAGCAATTGAGTTCGCTCGTAAAGAAAGTGACGATGTGATGATTGAAGCCGAACTCAAAGGTACGGAAATCGCTAATGGTGTCTATAAAAAGCAGAATGGGGAAGTATATGTGTTGCCTATCACAGAGGTAGTCAGTCAGAACGAGTTCTTCGATTTCGATGCCAAATACAATGGGCAAGTGACTGAAATCACTCCAGCTCGTTTGTCGGACGACACTACGAAACGCGTGAAGGCACTTACGAAAGCCATCTATACCATACTGGGCGGAAGCGGCATCATGCGTGTTGACTATATCATCACTCAAAAGGAAGGGCAAGATGTAATCAACCTGCTCGAGATTAACGCTACGCCAGGTATGACCCAGACATCGTTCATTCCGCAACAGGCTCGTGCTGATGGATTGGAGATGAAAGACATCCTCACAGAAATCATAGAAGGGAAACTTAAAAGCTAAATGATATGACAGATATACACGAATTTGACGACATACGGCCTTTCCTGCCAGAGGAACTTCCTGCTGCCTACGATCGCCTTCTCAACGACGAGCGATTCAAGGCTATTCTTCCGATAGTTTATCCAGGAGTGCCTTTTGAAAAGGTTGCAGCAATGATGCGCTTAGGGAAGACCAATCTGGAGTTTCAGAAAATCTGTATTTACCCAGTATTGCAAGGATTGTTATCCAAAGCAAGCAAAGGATTGACCTCGGACTTCACTTCACTCAAAGGGGAAGGCTATACTTTTATATCCAACCATCGAGACATCGTGCTCGACTCAGCGCTGCTTGATATGTCATTAGTCGACCAAAATCGTGATACAGTAGAAATCGCAATTGGTGACAACCTGTTGGTGTATCCTTGGATAAAAGACCTGGTACGCATCAACCGCTCATTCATCGTACAGCGAGCACTCACTATGCGCCAAATGCTGATGGCATCAGCGAAGATGTCGAAATACATGCATTATGTCATTGAGGAAAAAGGAGGAAACCTTTGGATTGCTCAACGAGAAGGACGAGCAAAAGACAGTGATGACCGTACACAGGATAGTGTGCTGAAGATGTTAGCCATCAGTGGCGATAAAGATGTCATCAAGAACCTGAAGTCACTCAATATCGTTCCTTTGGCTATTTCGTATGAATACGACCCTTGCGACTATCTCAAAGCTGAGGAATTCCAAAACAAACGTGATATTGAGGGCTTTAAGAAGAGTCAGCAGGACGACTTGGACAACATGAGTATCGGTATCTTTGGTTACAAAGGTCATATCCACTATCATGCTGCTCCTTGTATCAATGATTGGCTCGATACGCTTGACCCAGATATGCCTAAGTCGGAATTGTTCCCACTGATTGCAGCACATATCGACGAGGAGATACATGCTCATTATCGGCTCTATCCTTGTAACCTAGCAGCAGCAGGTATGGACGTTTCAGCAGAGGAGAAAGCCAAGTTTGAAGCTTATCTTAATCAACAATTGGCAAAGGTGACGATTGAACATCCTGATATGGACTTCTTGCGTGAACGTATGATCACCATGTATGCCAATCCTGCAAGAAACAAAATGGCAAGCGAAGCAAAAAGAGGATAGCAAGTATATGAAAACGAGGACAGACAATAAAGGCAAATGTTATCGTGTGATGGGTGTTCTACTTATCACACTCCTCGGATTGTGTGTGAGTGTCACTTCGTGCAACTCCGACGATGATGACAAAGTGCCCAGTTACTTCATAGATTTGGTTGAGGCTGATACGAACACCGATTCTTTAGTGTCTTTAATAAGGTTGGATAATGGGAAGACTTACCAAGTTTCTCAATCAATAAAAGCACCTGTCCCTGATACCACATATCGCTGTCTGTGTACGTATGAACTCGATAGCAATAAGATTCTGGCATACGGGTTGGAACATGTGTTCTCATCAAAACCCCGCAAGGTTGCAGCCTTCGATACACTCATTACCGATCCAGTCAAGTTCATTAGCAGTTGGAAATCGGGAGGCTATCTGAATCTACAGATAGGAGTGATGACCACTGATGCAGATTATCATCAGTTTGCATTTTGTGAAGATACCATCGCAGACAACGGTACATACAAGACTGCCTGCTTCACATTAGTGCACAAACGTCCAAAGAAGGATAATGAGTCGTACACAAAGACGATGTTCCTCTGCATACCAATCTCCTCTTACACTGATTGCGATTCGTTTGCTGTCAGTGTGAATACCTATGAGGGGTTGCGACAAATAGTAAGATAAGAAATGTCAAATATAATTAACAACAAAATGAAGACTTACAAAATCATTAACAACGTGATGGGTTGGATCATCTTTGCAATAGCTGCATTTACCTATTGCTCAACGATCGAACCTACCGCCAGTTTTTGGGATTGTCCGGAGTTCATCAGTACAGCTGCAAAGCTGGAAGTAGGACACCCACCTGGCGCACCATTTTTCATGCTCGTAGGTAATTTGTTCTCACAGTTTGCGAGCGATTCCACACAAATTGCCAAAATGGTCAACATGATGTCTGCGCTCTTGAGTGCAGGATGTATATTGTTCCTGTTTTGGACTGTTACACATCTTGCCAAGAAGTTGATATGCAACGATGAAGAACAGATGTCAACAGGCAAGATGATTGCCATTATGGCGAGTGGTGTCGGTGGTGCACTTATCTATACATGGAGCGATACTTTCTGGTTTAGTGCCGTAGAAGGTGAAGTATATGCTTTCTCGTCTTTCCTCACAGCGTTGGTATTCTGGTTGATACTGAAGTGGGAGAACAAGGCAGATGAAAGTGGAAGTGATCGATGGCTCATCCTTATCGCTTACTTGGTAGGTTTGTCCATTGGTGTACACCTCCTCAACTTGTTGTGTATCCCTGCGATGGTTCTTGTGTATTACTACAAGCGTGCTAAGAATCCGAACGGAAAAGGTTCTCTCATTGCTCTGGGTGTATCTGTTGTGATTATTGCCGCTGTGTTGTATGGCATTGTTCCTGGTATCATGAAAGTCGGAGGATGGTTCGAGTTGCTCTTCGTCAACACACTCGGTATGTCGTTCAACACAGGTCTTTATGTGTATCTGGTTCTTTTGGTTGCATGTCTGGTGTGGGCAATTATCGAGACAACAAAAGGTCTCAGCAAGACTCGCATGAACATAGCGTTCCTTGCTAGCGTTGCGATGTTGGGCATTCCGTTCTATAGCTTCGGTTGGAAGAGTGCGGTTATTGGTATCGTCGTACTTGCCATCATTGCAGTATTTGTGTTTAAGTTTAATAAGGTAACGCCTAAGAGTCTGAACACTACATTGCTGTGTATGGCGCTGATGGTTGTGGGCTATTCATCTTACGCATTGATAGTCATCCGTTCTACAGCCAATCCTCCTATGGATCAGAACTCTCCTGAAGATGTTTTCACGCTTGAGGAGTATCTTGGACGTGAACAGTATGGCGACCGCCCATTGTTCTACGGTCCAACATTCAAATCCAAGGCAGAGATTGTTCAGCGAGGCGATAAACTGATGTACAACACCTCAAAGGGTGCGCCTGTCTATCAGCGCAAGGAAAAAGCAAGTCCGGATGAGAAGGATGAGTATGAAATCATCCGCGAGAAGTTCGACTATGTCTATCCATCTGACCAATGTATGCTGTTCCCTCGTATTTATGAAGAGCGCGATGCGTCGAAATACATATCTTGGCTTTCTGACATGCATTACAAGACAGTCAACTATAACATCCCTGGTCAGGGAACTCAGCAGATTGAGATTCCAACTCAGATGGACAACATCCGCTACTTCCTTTCTTACCAGATGAACTTTATGTACTGGCGTTACTTCATGTGGAATTTCGCAGGTCGTCAGAACGATATTCAGGGATTGGGCGAAACAGAACATGGAAACTGGATAACAGGCATCGACTTCTTGGATAATATGCGACTTGGCAGACAAGACTTGTTGCCTTCAGACTTGAAGGAAAACAAGGGTCACAATGTTTTCTATTGCTTACCTCTTCTGCTTGGTATCATAGGTTTATTATGGCAGGCATTCAAAGGAAAACGTGGCATTCAACAGTTCTGGGTTGTATTCTTCCTGTTCTTCATGACGGGAATTGCAATTGTGCTCTACCTCAACCAAACTCCTGGGCAACCTCGTGAACGTGACTATGCCTATGCAGGTTCGTTCTATGCTTATGCTATTTGGTGCGGTTTGGGTATCACAGCCATCTTTGCTGGTTTGGAGAAGTTCCTGAGCAAGAAGGTTCAGCCTCGTCTTGGTGCAATCCTGGCTTCGGTCATTGCTGTCATTCCTGCGATTGCTGTGCCTTTACAGATGGTTAGTCAGACTTGGGATGATCACGACCGTAGCGGACGCTATATGTGTCGTGACTTCGGGTTGAACTATCTCGAGACCATTCCACATGATGGAGTCATTTTCACCAATGGCGATAATGATACATTCCCACTTTGGTACAATGAAGACACAGAGGGTAACCGTACTGATGTGCGTGTCTGCAACCTATCTTATCTGCAGACAGATTGGTATATCGACCAGATGAAGCGCCCTGCATTCGAAGGTGAAAAGATGTCTTCACCATTGCCAATCTCATGGAAACGTATCCAGTATGTGTCAGGCAAGAACGAGATTGCTGAAGTGAATCCTCCGATTTATGTGGGAGGTCGTGAAATCCGAATGAAAGATTTGGTTAAGACCATGTATCAGCAGGATCCTGAGACAGCCAAGGCGATTTGGGGAGATGACCCGTTTGAGTTGAAGACTGCCATTAAGAAGTTCCTCCTCAAGGAAGATATTCCTGCTGAGTTTGGTGATATGGTGAAGGACTTGCCGTCTTGTTTGCCATCCGACACCTTGCATGTTACCATCAACAAGGAGGCAGTTCGTCAGTCGGGAATGATGATTCCTGGCGACTCTATTCCCGATCAGATGGTCATCAGTCTCTCCGGTCAGGATCATATCTACAAGAACTTTATCATGATGCTCGAGATGATTGCGCAGAGCGATTTCAAGCGTCCATTGTATATGTCCACGACGGTTGGACCGCAGAACTACGGCAACCTCTGGCGTCACTTTGTACAGGAAGGTTTGGCTTGGCGAATCACACCGTTCACCTTCAATGAGAACATGCCTCAGCAAGCGGTTGTTGACTCCGAGAAGATGTTCGACAACATGATGAATAAATATCATTATGGTAACCTTAAGCAGCCTGGACTCTACCTTGAGGAGACAACGATGCGTATGTGTTGGACTCATCGCCGCTGGTTTGCTCACCTTATTACAACGTTGCTTGAAGAGGGTAAGACCGCCAAAGCACTCTTGGCTCTTGAAAAGTGTGACACTGAAATTCCTGCTTACAACGTTCCTTATAAGGGAGATAATGGTGGAATGGAAATCGCTAACGGATTCATCGCATGCGGTAAGATTGACAAGGGTGTGGAGATTATCGATGCAATGGAGAAGGTTGCTCGTGAGTATATCACCTTCTATTCGTCATTGGGCAACTCGCGTTTTGCTGCCGCATGGCGCGATTGCCGTGCTGAAATCTATTCTCTTGTTGAAATTCAGCATACCCTTGAGAAGCTGGGTCAGTCAGAAGAAGCAGGAGCGAAAGCCGCAGAATACGCTAAGCGAGCTGAGGAGTTGCTCATGTATGTCAACAACTCTTATTCACTTCTTGCCTCAAGGGCTGAAGGTCTCGGCATCCAACCATGATCATCGAGCAACCAAGTACGTGGCTTCGATGGCTCTATCCAAGTGCCATCTGGCGTATGCCTCATTCGGAACGGGCCGTCTATCTCACATTTGATGACGGACCGATTCCCGAAGCCACGCCCTTCATACTCGACACCCTCGACCATTATGGAGTGAAGGCGACGTTCTTTATGGTGGGTGACAATGTTCGGAAGTATCCTGATTTGAAGCAGGAAATTGAGCGGCGAGGCCACCGTTTAGGTAACCATACATTCAACCATATCGGTGGTTTTGGTTATAGAAGCAAGACTTTCCTCCGCAATGCTTATGAGGCTGATAAGTTGATTCATTCCCACCTGTTCCGTCCGCCACGCGGATGGATGCGATGGACGCAGTATATGCGTTTGCGCCGTAAGTTCACAATCATCATGTGGGATGTTGTGACTCGTGACTATAGCCGTCTGCTCACGGCCGACGACGTGGTCAACAACGTGAAGCGTTACACTCGCAATGGTAGCATCATCACGTTCCACGATTCGCTGAAGAGTATTGATAAGCTTCGTACGGCACTGCCACAGTCTATTGAGTGGCTTCAGGCGCAAGGCTATGAGTTCCGACTCTTCGATGTCAATCAACCACGAAGCAGACATTTGAAATAATTGAAAAGTTGAACCTTGAACTTTGAGCCTTGAACTTTGACCACGTTTCCCCCCATCGAGAGGCTGGTGATGGACTTTCCACTTCCTTTATCAAAGCCGAAGCAGTACGCCTCGGCTTTGATGCTTGTGGTGTGGCTCGAGTGTTGAAGGTTGATGATTCGACGAGGGAGGCGTTTAATCGTTGGATAGGTGAAGGGCGACATGCAGGGATGGACTACATGACTCGCTACAGCGATGCGCGCTATCACCCCGACTCTGTATTGCCTGGATGCCGCACGATTGTGAGTTTGGCACTTAATTATTACCCTGCTCATCCACTTTCGGACGATCAATATCAGTTTGCCTATTACGCTTATGGCCGTGACTACCATGATGTGATGAAAGCACGCATTCGTGAATTGGCAAGAGCCATTGGTCTCACTGCTGAGTACAAAGAGAGTGGTGAACGCCCCAGCAATTCTATTCTCTTTCGTGTAGCTGTTGACTCGGCTCCACTGCTTGAGCGCTACTGGGCTATGCAGGCGGGTATTGGGTGGATTGGTCGCAATCACAATCTCATAGTGCCACATCGGGGCAGTTTCATTGTGTTGGGTGAATTGTTGCTCACTGCTGAGGTCGATTCCTATGATCAACCTATTCCCAACCATTGTGGAACATGTCATCGCTGCATCGAGGCTTGTCCCACCTGTGCGCTGACCGACAGCGGAGTGGATGCAAGTAGATGTTTATCGTACCTCACCATCGAACATCGAGGGCCATTCAGTGCCGAACAAGCTGCACTCGTCCGTCAGCAGCCTACACCTTATTATATATATGGTTGCGACCGATGCCAACGTGCTTGCCCTCACAATCAGTTTGCTACTCCTAATACTACCGAAGAATTCCAACCTTCTAAGGCCTTTTTGAATATGTCGAAGGACGATTGGCGTCGCTTGACCCGAGAGGACTATCAACAACTTTTTCGTGGTTCGCCAGTGAAGAGAGCCAAGTTTGAGGGCCTCGTGCGAAACATCGATACCCTTCAAGAATAGTATCTGCTACATCCAATTATTCAATCGACCGAGGTCAACTGCATAATCTACCGTGTTCAACTTTTTATCCGAGTGTACACCTTATCATTAATAGATGAGGAGGCCGGCGATGCCTGCAAGAATAATCATAATGATTGGGTGGATTCGGAAAAGGCGAGTGCCGAGGAATGCAAAGATAAAGATGATGAGACTCGCAATAAATTGGAAGGGACTATCAGTCGGACTACCGAAGTTATCGGCTGACATCAGCAGGATGGCTGCCGCAGCTATGAGCCCTACGATGGCTGGACGCAATAGTGAGAATATTCCTGTGACAGCCTGAGTCTTGCTATACTTCAAGAGTAGTTTGCTGATGGTTAGCATCAGCAGGAATGGAAGCCACAGCACACTGAGTGAAGCAACGATAGCACCAATGACACCCATCCACTCGGGATAGCCCTCGTTCATCACAGCCGTGTACCCCGTATAGGTAGCGCAGTTGATACCGATGGGACCAGGTGTGCTTTGACTGATGGCCACAATATCGGTAAATTCCGACGAAGTGAGCCATTCGTTTTTCTCAACCACCTCGTTGTGGATGAGCGACAACATGGCGTAACCTCCTCCAAAATTGAAAAGGCCTATCTTCGAGAACACTATGAATAGCTTGAGGAATATCACTTCGTTTACAATTTAACTATTTACGATTTGGTATGATCATTTGTCTTCACTTTCCCCCACACAAATCCGGCCAAGCCAGCCACAAGGATAATCCAGATGGGCGAAACGCCGAAGGCCGTGATGAGCAGGCAGGCAACAATAGGAATCCAAATGTTGTAGATGGAGATTTTGGCAGTGCGAGCCATAGAGAAGCAGGGTGCAGCAATCAGTGCAACGACTGCAGGACGCACACCCATGAATATCTTTTCAATGTACACATTCTCTTTGAAAGCCTGAAAGAACATAGCGATGAGCAGGATGGCTATGATGGATGGCAGTGCAACACCGAGCGAACCAATTACACCACCAAGGACACCTCGTGCCTTGTTACCGATGTGGCTGGCCATGTTGATGGCAAACAATCCTGGCGTGCTCTGTGCCACGATGAGGATGTCCATAAACTCTTCGCGGGTGAGCCAACCCTTGCGGTCCACAATCTCTTTCTCCATGATTGGCACCATCGCATAGCCACCTCCAAGGGTGAAGGCACCTATCTTTGCGAACGTGATGAACATACTCCACAAATCAGTTGTCATTGCTGGCGCTCCTTCCATTCTTCTTTCGTTCTTGTCCATCGTTTATGTGTCCAAAGCCAAAGTTCGGGATGTTGGCGTATGTCGGCCTCCAACAGTTCCATGTATTTGTCCGTAATTTCGTAGTCGGGCATCTCCTGCGGATTGATTGTGATAGGAATGAGCTGACACTCATAGTAGCCGCGTCGAATGCATCGGACACTGCCGTAATAGACTAGCGAATTGAACTTCTTTGCTAATTCCTCTGTTCCAATGAATACTGCGGAGTCGTGGCCGAGGAACTGACAGAAGTGGTGGATGGCATCCCACCGCGGTTGTTGGTCGGCAATCATGCCACAGATGACAGGTTGTTTCTTGGCATTTAGCTGTAACAAGCGACGCACTGTCTTACGCATTGGTATGCATTCGCCACCGTAATGCTCGCGCAAATCCAAGAAGAGCTTGTCGAATACATCATCGGTGAGTGGATGATACACCTGCGAACAATAGGCATCTGTCCAATATGCCAGCGATGCAATCCATTCCCAATCACCGAAATGGCCTAACATAAGAAACAGAATGGGTTGCTCGCTACTGAAGTTCGAAAATGCCTTGTCGCCATCTACAAACACCATGCGGCGCATCATTTCCTCTTTCGACATAGAGAATTGCTTGATCATTTCCACGACAAGATCGCAAAAATGATGATAAAAAGCATGTTCAATAGCTTTGATTTCCTTGATAGTCTTCTCTGGGAAACACTCCGTGAGTTGCTGACGTACCAGTTTGCGACGGTAAAACGCAAAAACAAAAGGGTAGGCCACATCAGATAAAACATAGAGCAATCTCATCGGTAGTAAAGAGATGAGATAGAAAGACGTACGAATGAAACGATACAATATTCTTTGTTTCTTATTTAGCTCCATATTTTCTTGCTAAGTCCACAATCATTTCTGGTGTTATCTCTCGCATACAAGGATAGTTGCCCTTCTTGCATGGCTTACTTCCATAAATCGAACACGGACGGCAATCCATCGGAATCTGTATAATAGATTCGTCAGGTTGGTTCCATGCAGTGAAACCTGCTTTTGGATGAGTTGCTCCCCAAACTGATATCGTACGTGTACCCATTAGCGCAGCCATATGCATATTGCTTGAATCCATCGAAATCATCATTTGAAGTCGGCTCATCAAGCACATTTCTTGCTTCAATCCACCACATTTACCTACTGTGGAGGTGACATTTGTTTTCTCCCATGCTTCCAGTAAAGAAGCCTCTTCGCGACCAGCTCCAAAAAGGAACACTTGATTGCCTCCGTCTGCTAACATATCCACAACTTTTTGCATTAAATCCAGTGGATATACCTTCCCTTGATGGGCCGCAAATGGTGCAATGCCAATAGCCGGTTGGTGTACTTCGAAAGGAATCTCAGCATCTGTCACAACAGGAGGCGCATAATTTATCTCCAACTCCATCCCAAGCTCCTTAAACACAGCTGCATACTTTTCCGTTACAGGCTTCAACGGTTCATGATTCAATCCATGACCAATCAAAGCCTTACGGTCAGCTCTTCCTTTACGAATGACGGCCACATTTGTGCCCATTATGCGAAACCTTGTCCGCAAGTATTTCGTCCGTAATACATCATGCAGATCAGCGACGAAATCGTAATTCCCAGTTTTCAAATCCTGAAACAGTCGATTCAGCCCCGAGATACCATGATAATCATGTAGGTTTACTCCGATGACAGTCACGTTTGCAGGCATCCAAGAAAATAAATCGACCATTCTTTTTTGTGTGAGAATTGTGATTGATAAATTTGGATTACTATTGGCAAGCGACGTAATGACAGGAACAGTCATCGCTACGTCACCCAATGCAGAAAACCTTATGATTAGTAATCTATTCATCTCAAGCACAGAAAAGGGGAAGACGGTTATTTCTTACCGTAAAGAATAGGATTCGTACTCGGGTCGTTATACATCTTCATTTGCTTATACACCTTCATGTATTTCCTTCCGGCAGCAATGTCTTCAAGCAGTTGGTCGATAGCAAGTGAAAGGTCCTTCTGCTGCTCAAGCAATACATTGAGTTTCTGCTGGCAGAGTGACTTGTGAGCCTCTGTTGCATCATTACGATTCACCTGCTCTCGCATGTGGTATATCTTCAATGCGAGGATGCTGAGACGGTCAATTGCCCAAGCAGGACTTTCTGTGTTGATAGTCGCGTCAGGTAAAACCTTCACGTTTCCATATAAAGACAGGAAGTAAGAATCAATCCTTTCTACCAAATCAGTACGGTCTTGATTGCTCTTGTCGATGCGACGTTTCAGAATGAGTGCATCAGACGGATTGATGTGAGGGTCACGAATGATGTCCTCCAAATGCCATTGAACGGTATCAATCCAGTTCTTGACATAGAGGTCATATTCGATTGTTCCTCTCTCGTATGGATTATGAATATCCTGATTGACATCATCGACCAAGTGATAATCTTTAATTACTTGGTCAAATATAGGGGTACAAATCTGTGTAAATGTCATAAAATGATATTTATTTGCTTTTTTTCTTGTTTCGCGCATTCTATAACGCAAAAAAGTATTAACTTTGCAGTCTCAAAACTGCCTTCATAGTTCAATGGATAGAACAAATCTCTCCTAAAGATTAGATCCGAGTTCGATTCTCGGTGGAGGTACGATCAAATAAGTCTGACAATAGCCTTGTTTGTAATTCTCCATCCATCACCCTCACGCACAGCAGTTCCCAATTTCTCTGCTAGTATTTCAACTGGTGCGGCAACTGTGTTCAGAATCTTACATGCGGGTTTCACCGTTTCGTTCATTGAAACCAAAGCATTTGCTATTGCTTCTGGTGTATTCAGTATCTGGAATGTAGCGTTCTGGTCATCGCTGGTTTTCAACATATACAATGACTTTCCTACTTCGATGTCAGATGTTCCGTTCAGGAATACTCCGTCAACTGGTACTGGATAGAACATCACAGCTGAGAACTTCGGACGAGTAACTACGGGCTGCTCTTCCACAATTTCCTGTTGAGCAGGAGTCATTTCTGGGAACAGCGATTGTGCTTGAGAATCTTCCTTCTGCTCTGTAGCTACAGCTGCAGCCGTTGTAACTTGAGCTATAACTGGCTCTGCATGATGTTCCGTTTGAGCGACAGGAGTGCTAGAACGCTTTTCTTCTGCTCCTTCTTGTTTTAGGCTCTTCATGTTTTCAACTTCTATCTCAAGAGCTTTGATACGTTCCATCAAGCGAACACGTTCTGTCCGGTATTGCTCCATTGTCACAAGTTCTTCATTCTTCTGAGTACCCTTTCTCGAGCGAACGAACAAGAAGATACACGCTGTTAGAATGGCATACAGACCCAAAGCAATTAGCACAGCTTCAAGGAACGATACTCCCTCTGATGTTGTTGTTGGTTCAGTTTTTGCTGTTCCATCGGTAGCGACTTCTTCCGAAGGTTGTTCTTCGTTTTGTTCCTCTACCGGCTGTATTTCTGTAGTAGGAGCTGCTGGGGTTTCCTCCACAATTTCATCGTCCACGTTTTCTTCTTCCTCTTCACTTTCATTTGTAACAGGACCCATTGATTTCATCTTGTCAAGGTCTGCCTGGAACTCTTTCTTGGCTCCTGCAGGAACATACGATTGAATATCGCTTGACTCAGTAGCATTTAAAATATTCTTCACACGTCCTTGGTCTGCAGTGTTTGATACCTTTTTGATAGCATCACTGATCAGTTTGTTTTTTTGGAAGTCGCTCAACGACTTGAAATCACATACATTAATACGGGCAATCTGTTGTCCTTCTGGTTTGTTGTAGAATGTTTGTTGCAGTGTCCATTTCAAGGCACAAATCTTTTTCTGCTCCAACGACTGTGCATTAATAGTAATTAATGCAATCATCCAACAACAAATAATCAATACGAATCTTTTCATAACATTATATTTTATTTATTCAATCTCGATAACTAATCAAAGAACATCCCAAATTGAATGCAAAGATACAAAAAAGAATGAAGAGTGAAGAATGAAGTGTAAAGAATATCTGTTAGCAGCCTAAAATAATACCTCATAATGTAGATTTTTTAATTTTCGGTTTTCTGTTTTCATAGTTTTTCTTACCTTTGCGGAACGATTTTAAAGAACTGATGTTTCCGACTCATACATATCGCGCTAAAATACAAATAGGCAATTGGGTACTGATCATTCTGCTAACAGCTTTGACCATATATTTGATATGGAATGGGAATGGACTGCTCATTGCAGCATCGCTTGTATTCCTGTTAGTCGTCATCGAGCGCTCTATTCATACAGAGTATAAACTGACTCAAAACGATTTAACCATCTATAATGGGAAGTTGTCGAAGACGGTGGTGATTCCCGTCTGCGACATCAAACGCGTTGAACGTATCCGGAAACTTCGATTCGGCCATAAGGCGATGATTTCCTATTTGATTATTACCTATGGAGACGATAAAACAGTAAGCGTGATTCCACAACATGAAGAGGATTTTATTCAGCAAATTTTGAAAATCAGACAATCATGAGAAGCAATCTTAAACATACAGCAGCAAAAGTATTATCAAGTCTAATGTGCTTGGTATTTGTGTTCAGTGTACAAGTCGTCAGAGGTCAAGAGGTTGCTGACTCAACGATTATTGACTCTGTCGCCAAGCCCGATTGGGGCGTACAAATAACAGAAAAGCTCACCCTTTTGGCAGAGGAAGCTGATAGAAGCTATTATAACACGGGTATCAGTGTTTACGACCTTACAGGCGACTCGCTCGTCTTTGCTTATAACCAGCAAAAGATGATGCGTCCAGCTTCGACTCAAAAACTTCTGACAGCCATCAGTGCCCTTGATTTGCTTGGTGTGGCTCACCTGTATCGAACCGCCGTATATGCTGACGGAACGATTGCTTCGTCTGTGTTGAATGGCAACATATACATCATCGGTGACTTTGACCCGAAACTTTCGACCGATCATCTGAAACAGATCGTCAGTTCGATAAAGGATTTGGGAATTAAGCAGATAAATGGCCGCTTGTATGCCGACCTGTCGATGAAAGATACGCTCTGTCTGGGTAACGGTTGGTGCTGGGACGACAAACAGCCCTACCTTACTCCGTTGAGTCTTGGGGGAGATGCTTATAAATGTACGGATTCCAAAATCAATCGATACAATCCCTCGCTCAACTTCCTTCAGGCTTTGACCTCACAGCTTCGAGCCGTCAACATCAGCGTTCAAGGATATGGAATAGCTACCTATCGACCTTCTGCTAACAGCACCGTGGTTTGTACGATTACCCACACCTTAGAAGAAATCTTGCAACAGATGATGAAAGACAGCGATAATTTGTTTGCTGAATCAATGTTCTTTCAGTTGGCTGCTGACAAGAAACGTGGTATCGGATGGAAAGACTGTGCAGAGATGGTGGAAAGCGTCATCACGAAAACGGGTGCACCTGTGACGTATGCAAAGGTAGCTGACGGAAGTGGATTGTCGCTGTATAATTATGTAACAGCCAGTTTGCATGTTGCGATGCTACGTTATGCATATCATCACGAAGAGATTTTCAATCCGCTTTATCATTCTCTCCCGATTGCAGGAGTTGACGGAACGTTGGAAAAACGAATGACTGTGGGGGCTGCCTACAGGAATGTACACGCTAAGACGGGAACGGTTACTGGTGTGAGTGCGTTAACAGGTTATGTCACAGCATCAAACGGTCACCTTCTGGCTTTTTCTATTATCAATAATGGATTGAGGACTGCTGCTGAAGGGCGTGAATACCAAGACCGGATTTGCGAAGTGTTAGCCCAGTGATGTTTCTTGCTCCTTAAGAGCTTTCTGGTAACATACCCTGCACAACGGCTCGTATTCGTTTACTTCTCCCAACAACACTCGTTTTTCTTCTTGTACTTTGCGATGAGAGACGTATGCTTGTGCACCACATCTTACACAGATGGCATGCACCTTCATCACATCGTCAGCGATAGCGCAGAGTGCAGGCATCGGACCGAATGGTATTCCGCGGAAGTCCATATCCAAACCGGCCACAATCACTCTGACTCCTTTCTCCGCAAGCTCGTTGCAGACATCTACCAGATGATCATCGAAGAACTGTGCCTCATCAATGCCAATCACATCACACTCGTTCCCAAGTAGCAAGATGCTTGAAGAATTGTCAACAGGGGTAGAGTGGATGGCAACCCCTTCGTGGGTCACCACGTCATCATCCGAGTAGCGTGTATCGATTGCTGGTTTGAATATTTCAACTTTCTGTTGGGCGAACTGAGCGCGTTTCATTCTTCGAATCAGTTCTTCTGTCTTACCTGAAAACATAGAACCGCATACGACTTCAATGCGTCCTCTACGTATCAGCTCTCCGTTGTTATAGTCTATCATGATGGTTCTGATTATTGCTTGTGGGTTCAGTTGTTTTGGTTTATTTGTCTTCCGTTACCAGACATTCTCCATGCTTGGTGACACCTTCTGCTGAGACATCAATCGTGGTACATACCGAATTATTGTAGAACTCGATAGCTGCTTGCCCGTATTTATCCGTTGTCACCTTTGGATTCCAATAGAGCGTCCGGCGATAGTCTTTAATCTCAGGCAGTTTAGCCTTGCTGTAGTCGGGGTTGTAGTATTCTGCAGGGCGAGTGAAACCTTGGAGGAAGTATTCGCGTCCCTTGATTTCCGGACGGTCTTTTTTCTCGTACATCGAATAGTTGATGAAGGCATCAATGCCAACCGAAGGCTGTCCTTCCTGACGATCAAGATGGTAATGTTCGAATGGTGTCTGACGGCGTGGTGAGTCCGACACCACACTGATGCTTTTCGGAGACGAGAGGAAAGAAAAGTTGTCAGCATGTTCGTTAAAGTCGCCCGAACTCCAGTCGATAGCAGCAATATGCGACTCGTGTGTGTTGTAATCGGTAACATACTGATGGCGTACGAAACCATCGACGAGCGATTCATTCTCTGTCAATGAGTATTCCATACCGTCAAGCAGGTTGAATGTGTCGTAGTAACCTTGATCCCACTTATCGTTGACGAAATCGATGAAAGGTACCTGATACACATGTTTGTCACGTTGACGTTTGGCGTGAGGTCTGCGCTTCGACTTGATGTTGACTTGCGGAATCCACTCGCTGGCATAGATGTCTTCCTGGAACTCTTCCCATGTGAGTTTTCTGTCCTTGAAGTTATCAGGACCGTGCGTCTCATACCAGCTATAGGTTTTGATGCCCTGTGGATAGAAATATTGCTTGCGCAGGAATATCTTGGAGTCGTGCTCCACTTTGTCGTAGTTCTTCTTCTCCATTTTCTTGACGAACTTAGCACGAAGGCTGAGGCGTGCAGTACCGTAGAATGGTTCATAAGGTATTTGGAAATAGCCGGCGGTGTCAGCCTTCACATTCCCTTCGAACAGGTATGTGTCGCCTTCCTTTAGGTCTGTCGAAGTGTTAAACAGTCGGCAGGTGATTTGCAGCAATCCCTGATCTTTCGTAAAGAGGCTGCGACGAAGTGGCATCGCATTTCCGTAGATGACCATTTTCTGTTCTGGAAGGTATTGCAGGTTGAACTGCGAAGGCGAGAGTACATAATGCCAGTCGTAGCGTCGCCAACCTTGTATCATCAGCAGCAGGTCGAGGGCTTGCTGGTGTTTCTCGTCATTCGATTCGAAGTAGTAATCGGGATTCTCTACAAACCCCTTTATCTCCGACTCTAATAGCAGGTTGGTGAGCACGTTTCCTGTGGCAAATGAGGGATCGAGCTGATCAGCATCGCGGATAGCGACCGAGAACATTTGTTCTTGAAGGGGAGTACCCTTGGAGTCTGTCGCAATGAGATTGAGTTTTATCTTTTCCAGCGGACGGTACGGGCGGTTGGGAATACCGGCAACGATGACGGTTCCCTTTGCTTCATCTGTTCTGTTGATGAAGAAGAGACGGTCGGCATATACGTTCCCCTCTTCGTCTGTCAGCACAACTTGGTTCACACCTTCAGGCAGGTCTTCCTGATACATCGCATCTTCCCATTCTGTCTTTCCTCCGATGTTGAATATCTTGATTCTCTTGCCTCGACAGAACACCATCAGCATCAATGCTCTGTTGTCCTTGAAGGTGTTTACAACGTTGAAATAGACACCTTCCTCATCCTGTTCTACAGCAAGGCGTGCACCTTCTTTCTCTACGTCAGGCAGTTTGAAATTAAACTTGTGCTCACCGAATTCGAATCGCGCCTTGTAACTCTTGCCGTGCTGAGGGGTGAGAGTGAACATCCCTCGACCTGCGTGTAATGGTCTCAGTGTGTCGATCGCTTCTCCGTCTTCGAGCAGCACACCAGTCACGTTCAAACGCTCCAATTCCTGATTCATTGCCTCCCAAGCCACACGACAGGGATGTCCTTCGATGAGGTTTCCGCTTTCAGGGTAGAACTTCACCTCGAACTCAGGGGTGAGCCAGTTTACCTGGAAATCGCCCATCGTAATCTTTGTCGGCATAATCTTGCGCATGTAGTTCTCAGCACTATCTGGACGGCTATACACAGGGATGACACGCGAGAAGAGGTTGTTGTAGAGACGGTAATTACGCTCCATACCGTCAGGGTCGATGTTGAACCCACTATCGTATTCGTTGTCTTTCTGGACAATCGTCTTCAACTTCTTTTGCTGCTCCTTCTCTTTCATGTCGATTTCTTTGCCCTCATCGTCCAGAAACATATCGATACCACCTTTGAAGATATAAGTAGGACTCGGATCTTCTTTGGGTTGTTGTGTCAGGGCTAATAGCTCTTCATTGTCCACAGGATACCATCCATTCTCCCCATTAGGGGCATACCACGTCTTGGTGTACCATGAATAGATGTGTTCGTACCCGAAGTTCAGCATCCACTTCGTATAGGCACGTATTTCGAAGTATCCTGCGAAGATGGTGTCGTTGATGGCAAACTGCCCGTTTGCCTGTCCGTTCTCGTCTACAACCAGCTGCTGACGTTCCAATATGTAGCCCTGCTCGTTCAGCAGTTCCACATAGAGTATCTTGCTAAGCGGCTGTGGCGTGTTGTCGTCAGCAAGTACTACGTAGGCTTTGTACCAAATCGTGTCGCCAAGGAAGTAGCAGTTGTTGTCGAAGTGCAGGTACACCTTCTCCTGCACGGGCAACACATTGGTTTGCTTCTTATTCTGTGCAAACAATCCTGTTGTCAGCGATGTCAGCCACAATACACTTATCAATACAAAAGTTTTCATAAAGCTAGTTGTTTTGTGAGGGCAGGAGATGGTTGGTTATTCCCAGTAGAGCTGTTGGCGATTGATGTCCCACTTATGGTCTTTCGGGAAGTCGTCACCCTCCCAGGCTTTTTTGCTGGTCCACTTCTCTGCTGGGTCTGTCCAGAACGGGTCGGTTTCAGGAAGTCCCAATGGGAGGAATGCCAGACTTGTCATATAGAGCGAACCGTTGTTGGTGTACCAGTCAGCAACATTTGGGTGAGGACCTACAAATCCGATTGTCAGGAAGCCTCCTGCGTTATAGTTCTTGCTCAGCGCCTTTGCGGTCTTGGCAGGATTCTCTACCTGGCCGAAGAACATACGGTTGGCTACCGCAGTAATGGCAGCACGAACCTGTCCGTTGTGCAGTTCCTGTGGCAGTTGTTTGCGCCATGCGAGTTGTGCCAATGGCTGCAGTACAGCCATTCTGTATGGTATGCTTCTTCCCACTACAGGGAAGGTGCCTTCAGGTGAGATGAATCGCTCCAGGATGACCGACCACTTCTGCATACGCTTGCGAACCTCCTGCAGACGGTTTCTGGCTCCGCGGGTCTTGTCGTTGGTCTTGCTGAAAATCAGGTACGAGTCGTTCGGACGCTTTGCCGCAATCATCTCCAGGCACTCCGTGTACATCGGTTGGATGACATACGAGTTGTAATAGTCGAAAGCAAACGAAGGTCCGTCGCTGTAGAGTCCGTCACCTATATACCATTCCTCCACCTTGGCCAATGCCAGCTTGATACGATAAGCATCGAAACGAGCACCGACATACATTAGGAAACTCTCCTCCATCGCTACAAACAGCAGCCAGTTCGTGTAAGGAGGGTCGTAGCGGCGAAGCCCCTGAATCTCCTTAATGTAGAGGTCCTTCGTCTCTTGTGGAAGGGGGACCCACAGCGAGTCGTAGCCACGATACAGACCTTCGACTACATACGCACCATCTACGAGCGTCTGACCTCCGTTCTCCCATCCCAGACGGTCGGGCGACTTAGGATCAACAGCGTTGATGATGGCCTTTCTTGTCCATTCTCTCAACTGCTTACGCTTTGCACTCTCGGGAGTGTCGTCGTCTGGAAGGTTCAGCCAAGGAGCCAATCCGGCCAAGAGGCGTCCGAAAGCCTCCATGTAAGCCACTTTCTTATCGCGGTTGTCCCATGTAGGCGACAACTCCAGGTTCTTGTTTCCTCCAACCGTGTCCATCACTTGCTGAAGACGTCCCTCAGCCATATTCTTCATGACAGGTTCAGCCATCTGATACATGATGTCCACCCACACTTCACGATCGGTTTTCTGCTTGATGTCTTTCGCATCGAGCGCCATGCATGCCAAGCACGCAATTGCAAGAATTACAAATCTTCTCATATTATTCGTTTTTGTTTATTTCGCCATTCTCATTTCTGTCTCATCATCCGCCTTCAGTATCAGGCTGTCTTCCGTCAGGAGCACGATGTCATACTTTTCCGCCTTATCAGCATTGCTCTCCGAGATCGTCAACTGTCCATCGATGATGGCCCATCGGTTGTATGCGGAGTCGAACCCCGTCGAAGCGACACTTCCGTCCTCCTTGAATGCGAATGAATAGCTGTCGGCATCACCCACACCTTTCCATTCGTTACACAGCGCCGTGAGGTTCACGATGTACTTTGCCGTCAATTCACCTTCATGCTCGAAATACTCCACACTGACGATGTCGCCACAAGCAAGACCTCCCACAGCATTGTTCTCATAGAACACATACAAAGTATCTCCGTCCGTTCTGACGAATTCCAGCGAGTGCATCGACGTACCATCGCCGACACTACCTACCTCACTCATTGTGTTTTCCACCGTTGCCAGCCCGTCCTTCTCCGTCTCACCCCTCTTAGTCTCCACACACGCAGTCAATCCAAGCAGCACGATGCACACGATAATCAGTTTCTTCATATTCGTTTTCGTAATCACTAAAAATCATTTCGGGGGCAGCTATTTCTCAATCCGATTCACCACCCTGATGGTCGACAACAAGTTGCCCTCCTCGTCTTTCACATCCACGTTCCACACATGAATGGTATGTCCGGCGCTGATCAGCGAACCAAATCCCGTCACATACCCCTCGAACGGAGACATCTGCACATGATTGCCCGACACCTCTATGCCACACACCTTCGCATCCAACCCCGCGACATGCAGCGACCCAGCACCGGCAACCGTCTCTGCCAAAGCGAGATAGGCACCCCCATGAACGATACCCATGTGTTGACGAGTCGATTTCGAGATAGGCATCTTCACCACCACCACATCATCGTCCGTCGGCACAAATCTCATCCCAAGCGCCTCCATCAGCGTGTCCTTCGACAATGCGTTCATTACCTCACACTCTTTTTCTGTAAGCATACCCGTTGTTCCTGTTTATTGCTAATCACTTGCAAAGATAGCAATTATTTACTATTTGACAATTTACTAATTACCATTTTCTTCATTTCACGATTGTTTTTATCCATAATAACGCAAACAATTCTTTTTGTCAAGTCATTTTTCCCCTAATCACTTACTTTTTATTTTCGTTCATACATTTATTTACTATTAGACTATTTACTATTGATTTTAATTGATTTATTTACAAATTTCTTAGCCCCAACGGGGCGAAATAATTTAGGATAGGGCGAGAGCCCTATTTCGTTTTAAACACCCCACCCATCGCCCTGTAGGGGCGAAATACCTTATAATATGTCTTTCCGATAGGGTTGACACCCTATCCTTTGTTATGTCACCCCTACGGGGTTTCTAAGTTCCCTCGTCCTCCCCCTAGAGGGGGAGTTAGAGGGGGTCTGCTAAAGGGGGAGTTAGAGGGGGCTTTCTTAGCTCTTCCCCTAAGATAGGGGAAGTACCCGAAGGGGGAAGGAGTATGAAAAACGTAAATAGTTTTAGGTATTATATTAGGTCTTAGTTAGGTCTTAGTTACCTCTTAGTTAGGTCTTAGTTAGGTCTTTTTGTGCGTTTTTTGCTTGTAAGTGTCTAACGGAGAGCAACTTGCGAGTTTTCTATGTTATGTCTT
>Ga0247611_10000852_pt1 | contig 58728 bp, 38 predicted proteins | sample 177DNAGHGhighgp2_FD_192422 | JGI IMG/M metagenome (GOLD analysis project Ga0247611, IMG submission 192422) | Sheep rumen microbial communities from Palmerston North, Manawatu-Wanganui, New Zealand - 1770 DNA GHGhigh gp2 | ecosystem: Host-associated > Mammals > Digestive system > Stomach > Rumen... | reverse complement strand
TATCTTAATACTTAACGGTTAAGTATCCCAAGCTATGGGACACCGTATAAACGATTTCCTACAATTGGCCTACATTTTACCTTTTGCAGATTCTTAAGTCTCTTCATATACCTTATTTAATTAATTAGCTAATTGATATTTAGGTGCGGTTCCTATTAAACACAAAAGTTTTCGGGTGCAAAGATATTATAATTTTAACTTAAAGACTTTATAATTTGTATCACGGATTTTATCAAATGTAACAAATTGCAAAAATGTTACACAGGATAGCACTAAAGTTACATTGATAATATTAAAATTCCCAAATTTTAGGGATCTGTTTTCTTTTCTGCGTCGTCGTTATAGAGTTGCTCCAATTTTAATTGCTTTTCGAATTCTATCATATCCGAATGCAGTTTTTGCATCGTTATCTTGGCATAAATTTGTGTTGTCGTAATGTTTGTATGCCCAAGTATGCGGCTTAAGCTTTCAATAGGCATTCCATTGTTGATGGCAAGAACGGCAAAAGTGTGCCTGGCGCAATGCATCGTGATATGCTTATTGATACCCAATTCTTTCATAATCTTAGTTATATGTGAAGCTAAAGTTCTATATTCAATGTTCCCGAAAATCTTATCATTGTTATTTTGATGATAATGTTTCATTATTTGCTGTGGTATATCCAATAGTTTTACTTGATATGGGATTTTTGTTTTATGGCGTTTTGCAATTATCCACATAGACTCCTCAATGTTTACAATATCTGAAGACTTTAGGTTTTGGATATCGACAAAAGACAGACCTGTGAATGCGGAAAAGAGGAAGATGTCACGAGCGAAATTCTCTGGCTTTCTATTGAAATGATGTGTGATGAGTCTGTTCAGCTCTTCTTCTGTTAAGTATTCTCGAGGCCGGATGTTTTTTGCTATCCGGAAGCCTGCGAAGGGATTCCATTGAATCAAGCCTCTTTGATGCGCTCTCGTAATGACACCTTTCAATTGTTGGCAAACAAGCCATACCGTGCCCCCTCTAAGTTTTCGTTCAGCGCTCAACCATGCAGTAAAGTCATGAATGAAACTAGAAGAGAGATCCTGAATATGAACATCTTTGCGGTTCATCTTTGTTTTAAGGAAGGAAGCCACATAATTCCTTCCTTGAAGTAGAGCAGCGAAAGTATTCTTAGACCTGTCTTTTCCAATTCGTTGATGAAGGCGATAAAGGTCACCGTCATAAATTTTTAGTAATGTGTTGAAATTCGAATCTGTTTTCTTTTTCATAATTCTTACGTTTTTTATTTAGTTGAAGATACAAACTTTTTATAATTGCCCAAATATACTGTTTTATTAATTAATTATTCATTTTTATTCGCCATCTTGTGAAATAATTGTTTATCATACTTAACCGTTAAGTATGAAATAATCACAATCTACATCAATAAACAACAATTATCTAACTAATTAATTAAATTATGTGGAATTTTAAATCACTGCAAAAGCCGTTAATGGCACTGTTCCTGCTCTGTTTGTTCCCCTTGGGAGCTATGGCTCAGAGCATCGTGAAGGGAACGGTGAATGATGAAGCAGGTGAACCGGTCATCGGTGCAACTGTAAAAGTGGAAGGAACCCAGACGGGCGCAATTACCGACTTCAATGGTAATTACTCTGTGGAAGCAGCCTCCAATGCCACACTGGTATTCTCCTATGTGGGTTATGAGACCCAGAAGGTTAAGGTTAATGGCAGAAACACCATTGACATTGTCCTGAAGGAAGATGCTACAACACTGAGCGACATCGTGGTCATCGGTTATGGTACGATGAAGAAGAGCGACATCTCTGGATCTGTTGCATCTGTAAACACAGAGCAGATGATGCGCCGAGTACCTACGAACATTGCTCAGGGACTGCAGGGTGCTGCTCCTGGTGTGATGGTACAGATGCAGGATGGTGCTCCTGATGCCAACTCTCAGGTTCGTATCCGTGGTGTCGCCACTATTAACGGTAACGCTGACCCCCTCTACGTAGTAGACGGTGTGCAGGTTGGTAACAATGCCAACTTCCTGAACCCAAGCGATGTTGAGAGCATTGAAATTCTGAAGGATGCCTCTGCAACCGCTATTTACGGTTCTGCAGGTGCTAACGGTGTTGTGATGATTACCACCAAGCACGGTACCAAGGGTAAGACTAACGTCAACATTACTGCCAACCTCGGTCTCCAAACTGCTCCTGGCAATCTTGACGTAGTAAGCCTCGACGGTTATGCTAAGACCATCCGTACCGCACGTGCCAACGATGGTACCGCTGTATGGAATGACGTTTGGACAGAGCAGTACGATGGCAAGCGCAAGTACATCGACTGGCTCGACGAGATGACACGCACCAGCTTCAAGCAGGACTACAACCTCTCTGCTTCTGGCGGTACAGACAAGACTCAGTACAACGCTTCTGTTGGTTTCCTGCGTAACGACGGTGTCGTTGTCAACACCCAGTACCAGCGTATCAACGCTCGCGCTAACGTAAAGAGCAAGGTTAACGATTTTATCGAGTTTGGTGCTGACGTGATGTTCACACATACTGATTCTCACGGTTCTAACAACTCTGTAGGTAACTTCGGTAACCTGTCTTCTTATCGTGACTACGCTTTCGCATGTCCTACAATGGACTTCGTAACCCGTGGTGATGCTACATACGACCTCGACGGTATTCCCGCAGGTACATATGTATCTCCTAATGTTGTAAACCCCGACGGAACTTACGGTGAGGTGCTCTCAGGTAAGGACACCAACGATGGTATGTGGGGTACCACCCTCGGTAACATGTATGCAAAGCAGATGGAGAAGAAGGGCCGCAGCCGCAGCAACCGCGCTTTGGCAAGTGCTTATCTGGCCATCACCCCGATTAAGGGTCTGCAGTGGAAGACTCAGGTCTCTTACGACTACTCTGGAGCATCTGGCAATGACTTCTCTGGCGGTATCGAGCGCTACAACATTATCAATGGTCAGTACATCAATGTTACTAAGGGTACCAACGCATACGTGAACCCTGGTGACAACAATGCTTACAGCCTGAGCATCTGGAACAATGACGGTCAGACTCTGGACATCCAGAATACCTTGACCTACAACTGGAGCAACGATATGCACGATGTAACCGTGATGCTTGGTAACGAAGTATCTCGCTGGTACGGTCAGAACGCCAACGCAGGTGCAAAGGGTTTCCAGAGCAAGGACATCCGTAGTATTGGTCTGAATACTGGTGAATATCCCACAAGTGCTGGTGGTTCTATCAGCCTTGAGAGCCGTGGTATCTCTTACTTCGGTCGTCTGGCATACAGCCTGATGGGCCGCTATAACCTGACAGCCACTATCCGTCGTGACGGTAGCTCAAACTTTGGTGAAGGTAACCGTTGGGGTACATTCCCCTCTGCAGCCGCATCTTGGCGTATCTCTGAAGAGCCGTTCATGAAGAACGTGAAGGGGCTTACAAACCTGAAGCTCCGCTTCGGTTGGGGTCAGACAGGTAATGCTGGTAACATGGGTGGTAAGGGTGTAGCTGGTCTGCTCCCGACAAATGTAAGATACTCTTATTATGCTGCTGGTCAGGGTATGGGTTCTCCCTACACTCCTGGATCATACTGGAGCCCCGGCTTCTATGCTGGTTTGGTAGATACCAACCTGAAGTGGGAGACCAACGAACAGCTGAACTTCGGTCTTGACCTCGGTATCTTGAATGGCGACTTGAACATCACTTTGGACTACTTCATCCGTAAGTCTAAGGATCTTCTTCTCGACCGTCAGGTACGTCCTTCTACCGGTTTCTACAGTGTTTACACTAACTATGGTGAGATTGAGAACAAGGGTCTCGAGATTGGTATCAATTATAACAAGCAGCTTAATAAGGACTGGAGCATCAACGTACAGTTGACTGGTTCTACTCTGAGCAACAAGGTTAAGAAGATGGGTGAGCCCGTTTACTACACTAACTCAGACTCTTCTGGTCGGGGAACTGGTGACGGTTCTAATACTGGTGCCGTTGGTGCTTCTGCAGGTTATCACTGGGGTAACCACTCTATCACAATGGAGGGCGAGGCAGTCGGTTCATACTATGGCTATCGTTGCATCGGAATCTACACAAACGAGTCACAGTTTACTGAAACCACGAGTGTAACTTACGTTGACGAAAACGGTCAGACCAAAACAAAAGAAGTCTTAAGATATCCACACGAGGGTGAAGATGCTACGCCTAAGCTCGGTGACTACATCTTTGAGGATGTTAATAAGGATGGTGTACTGGATGAGAAGGATATGGTTATCCTTGGCAACGGTTTCCCCGATTTGAACTTCGGTCTGACACTTGGTGCTACCTATAAGAACTTCGATGTCTCTCTCTATATGTACGGTGAGCTTGGCAAGAAGATCTTCTCTTACTCTGCCATGCGTCTGAGCAACATGTTTACCTCTGATGATGGTACAGCTCCACGTATCCTGCAGGAGGTTGCTGACAATGCTTGGTCTACAAGCAATCCAAATGGAGAGTATTCTCGTCTGTCATTCCAGGATAAGGCCCTCAACATGCGTGCTTCTGACAAGTGGGTGAAGAACGGTAACTTCCTCCGTTTCGCCAACCTGCAGATTGGCTACACACTGCCGAAGGCTATTGCCAAGAAGATCTACTTAGAGAACGCACGCGTTTCTCTCTCTGTATCCAACCTGGCTTGCATCTCTCCATACAACAAGTACGGCGATCCCGAAACTGGCGGTAAGATTCTCGTAACAGGTCTTGACACTGGCCGTTACCCGATGCCTCGTACATATACCCTGGGTCTTAATGTAACTTTCTAAAGGTTTAACGCTCAAAAGGTAAAAACAGTATAACAAATAAAGACAAATTAATATGAAAACAAGATATTTAATTTTAGGAACAGCGCTGTGCAGCCTGACGGGTCTTGGCCTGACATCCTGCGACAACGAGAAATTCCTCGAAGTAAAGCAGACTGAGCTTCTTGCCTCAGATGCCATGTTTGAAAGTGATGCTAACGCTATTCAAGCACTGACAGGTTGCTACGACTTGATGTTGCCGAGTAACACGAGTGGCCACAATGGCGACCCATTCAAGCCATACGTGTTCACGACCTCTCACCCCACGATGGACTCTCAGGCTTCTGGTTGGGATAAGGCTTTCTGCGTACAGGGTTGGAACGCTCAGACAACTGAGTTGAACGACGGTTGGAAGCACGCTTACGCTGCTATCGTACGTTGTAACGACTTCCTGAGCGGTTTGGAGAATGTGCCCGAAGGTCAGCTTTCAGACGATGTCAGAAAGCATCTGGAAGGTGAAGCTCACGCTCTTCGCGGCTATCAGTTCCATTGGCTGGCTACTACCTTCGGTCGTGTACCCATGCTGAAGACTGGTGAGAACTACACAAATACCCCGTATAAGGAGCGTGCCCAGACTCACAAGGAGATGTGGGATTTCATCATTGAAGACTTCCAGGCTGCTGCCAATGCTCTTGACTGGGAACCATTCCAGGGACAATATGGTCGTTGCACCAAAGGTATGGCTCTTGCATACCTGGGCGATGCTTACATGTGGCTCTCTTACCGTACTGGTGAGGATCACTATGCAGAGGCTAAGGCTGCTTTCAAGCAGATTATCGACAGCGGTACATACGAGCTGAATCCTTCTTTCTCTACCTTGTTTGATGCCGATGAGGCTTGGGGCAAGGAAGCTATCTGGCAGGAAGTGCTTAACGAAGGTCCTAACTGGGGTAGCTGGGATGGCTCTGTATGGTCAGAGGCTCATGGTTGGGTAGGTTTCTACTATGGAGCTCCCGCCAATGGTGCTTGGGGTACATACGCTTGCTCTTATGAACTGTATGATGCTTACGAGAACTACATTGACGATCCCGTTTATGGCAATGCATTTGACAAGCGCCGTGACGCATCACTCGTTACAGCTTCTATGTCCGAGGAACTGCTGAAGAGTTTCGGCAAGAACGATATGGGCGATGAGATCGTAAAGCACTGGCAGCAGAGATTCCGTCCTGAGGCTTGGCTGGCTAGTCCTGACAACGCTCAGTATCTTGAGGGCTATGAAGACTTCCTCACTGGTAAGAAGAAGGTTGCTACTATCGACCGTAGCGATGAAGGAAACAACGTCATTACCTACAACCCAAATTGTCCGATTGGTTTCAACCCGTTTGCACAGGAGTGGGTCGGTTACAGCACACCTCACAGAGAGAAGGGTGATATCCAGCCTACCGTATATTCTACCAAGCACTGGCGTAACGGCCGTGGTACTCACTGGTCTGGTGACCAGTGGCTCCCTGACCACATCTACATGAAGCGATATGCCAACGTGCTGCTCGACTATGCTGAGTGCTGCTTCCGTACTGGTGACGCAGCTGAAGGCTGGAAGTATGTGGATCAAATCCGTAATCGTGCATTCGGCAACCTTGAGGTTGGCAAGAGTGCTGAGCTGACTCAGAAGTACACAGGCTACTTCAAGTGGTGTGCAACTTACTATACTGATAACGGTTTCGGTAAGTGGGTCTCTTCTGATGCATATCCTATTCCCTTCAATGAGGAGACTGTGAAATTCCCAAGTGCAGAGGAATACTACACCAAGCTGAAGCAGGTAAAGGGCTTTGAGTCTGAGGTTTGGAAGATTGCTGTCAACGAGGAGCGCCGTAAGGAGTTCAATGCTGAGTGGAGCTTGAAGACTGACCTTCAGAAGTCAGACTATCTTGTTGACCACATGAATCACAACTATCCAAAGGGTTACGGTCATGAGACAGGTATCGAGCAGATCTACGAGTGGCGTACCTATCGTGGATTCGACTTCGACATCAACAAGATGGATATGCCTATCCCACAGGATGAGCTGATCAAGAATCCGCTCTGTGACCAGAACGAAGCTTACAGAGCTAATTAATAAAAACGACCAAAAACAATAAGACTTTTAGGTTAGTTTTATATAGTAGTTTAGTAATTAGACACATTGTTTTGGTATTCACGGGTGCTGCGTCGAGACGACGCGGCACCTTTTTTAATAATTGACAAAGATGCAATATCAGACCTGACAATTCAGTATAATTTCAAAATCGCCCGATGAAAATCGTCAAAATCGCCCGATGGAAATCATCAAAATCGCCCGATAGTATTTTGAGCTATCATCGGTAATTGATAAATTGTTACTTGTCTTCAATGACCTCAAAAGCCTTGGGGAGGTTGCTGTATGATTCTCCCTCAGTTCCAAATGCCTCGGCGCGTTGGATGGCTGTTTCAAGGCGGTGGTCTGCCAATAGGTCTGCCACCCATTTTTCTTTCGAGAGGAACTTCTCTTGCTTGGAGAAGTCGGGGATGTACTTGTGCAGCACGTCAATCACATCGTTGGCTGTTGCAAAATACCTGTTGGTGTTCAGATAGTGCAGCAGGAACCAGAACTCGATGGATGGCATGCTGTCGCAAATGATAACATCTTTGCGGTCTTTATACTTCTGGCATAGCGCCTCGAACTTAGCACGCTCCGTAGGATTGTTGCGTGTGATGTCAGTATCGAAGACGCATACGGCAATACCTCGGTCTGCCAGGACTCTATCCACTTGCTTCTGAATCTCGTCTAATGACTGTTCTGTGAAGTTGCGAGGCTTGCAGGTATAGCGGTAGCCTTTGAGCCTACGAAGATTGGTGAAGTAGAAGCGTTCTGTCGCTCCCTCGCCTATAATCGTAATCTCAGGCTGTTTGAGTGATCTTTGTTGGGTCTTTCTTGCCATTTACAGTCCTCCTTACATGATGATGTTAGGCAATGCTCCAAACTGGCCGTTCATGTAGGCCCGATGGATGGATGACAGTTTGTTAAGCCCTCGGAACTCCACCAACGAGAACAGGTTGCTGTTGCCGTCCTTGCCCTTCTCCGTAAACCAAACGGAATCCTTACCGAAGATGTCGTCAATATCTCGCAGGATGGGGTCGTAGTGGGTGGTAACAATCAGTTGTGACTGGTTGGCCTTCTTGTTGACGAAGCGGGTGAGCATATACTCCATCAGATTCGGATGGATAGAGGCTTCCAACTCGTCGACACACAACAGCCCTTGGCATTTCAGTTGCGAGTAGATGATGGACTCCAGTTCCACCATACGAGTTGTACCGGCACTTTGGCTGTTTTCTGGCAAAACATAGTCCTCTTCGCCTCGCTCTGTCTCCACCTTGTGCCCAAAGAGTGCTGCCATCTTCTTGATCTTGATATCGGAGATGTTGAAATCTGCCTCCTTCACAAAGTGCATGAGATATTCCTTGAACGTAGAATCCTCCGACAACATGTTCTTGGTCGTGTCAGAGATAGCCGTATCTGAGCCATTGATGAGCGGCATCATACGACTGTCAATCCAACTGCGCATATCGTCGAGGTAAGTCACAGCCACATTCACTTTCTTCAGTACAGCTAGGATAGACATGTTACGCAAGCAGTTCACAGAGAGCGCATCAATCTCAGCCTGTGAGAGCTTGACTGCAGCAGGGTTGAACGTCAGCTTCGATATGCCGTTGACATCCTCACGGGTAAAGACCTTAGTGGGGCGGTTGCTGAGATAGACATACAACACCTCGCTGCACACCTTCTCTGGATTGACTACCAACTGGTACCAATAGCGTATGCCGTTGACGTAGAGTTTTACATCAAACTCTGTGTCGTATTTCAATGCGTCAGGCTGCATCAAGAACGGCCGCACATCAGTACCCTCATCGTTCTTCATCGGAATCTTATTCCAGAATACCCGTAGGAAGTCGATGGCTTCAAGCAGGTTTGACTTGCCACTGGCGTTGGCACCCAGCACCACAGCGAAGCGTAGCAGCTGAACACCATCGGGCATGGTCACGACACTATTGTATTTGTCATTCCCTGATGTCTCGAAACTCAGTACCACCTCGTCACGAAACGACTTGAAGTTTTTTATCTTTAGTTCTTGTAGCATATCTAAGAGCGAAATTACGTCGCAAAGATACGAATAATTTTCGTTCGTTGGTATCAAATTCGCCACAAAAACGAATTTTATTTTTAAAATTAGCATGATTTAACCAAATCTGATGATTAAAATATAGGATCATTCAGTTTTATAGTGCCTTTTGCTTATATATGCATATAATTTGTGATTTTTTAACCAAAAAATAGCATTTTGACTGTTGGCGTGATGGCGTCTGCCCTGGTATACCCGTTTTGGTGGTGTGTTTTTGAAATTCAAACATAAACCAATCCGTCATCTGTCACTTTTTGACGTAATATATTGATATTATTTGCATTATGAGTGACAGATATGTGTTTCATCTGTCACTTTCTGTCACTTTTGGGTGATTTTGGGTTTGAAGGCACTTTTCTGATAGTTTGTCGTAAGGGGAAGGATGGTTTGCTTACGAGTGAGCACCCTTTTGTCGGTATGTGATTTGGAGAAAAGTGCCTGCAAAGTGACGGTTTTTAGCCGAAAATCCATCAAAAAGCTAGGGAAAAGTGACAGATAGTGACAGATTGATTGATAAAAATTGATATTTATAACGCTTATTTTCAGCAAGTTAAATAAAATGGTGATAGATGACGGATGATTTTCAATTACAATTCAAAAACTTGTTTGAAATATGAGGTGTACTGATTTAGGTTGACAGTTTATACTCTTAATTTCAATACTGTTTTACAAACCATTTTATTTACATTATTTGTCTATGTTCTGCTTATTCCTAAGACAGTTGACACCTGGAACGCTTAGTTCGCTTTCAGGTTGACAGTTTTTTCTGTTATTCCTGATTTGGGTTTACGGCGGCAAAGATAGGACAATAAATCGAGAATACGTCATGATGAACAGAATTTAACGATGAAAAACACTCGGGGGGATGCCGTCGGCGGGGGTCGAAGAACCCCCAAGAGACATCTGTGTAAGGTCAGCCTCAGTGGGTGATAAGAGAGGATTGGACATGACGCCGGTAACTACCTGTAGGGGCGTTCTCATATCAAGTGCGCTATGTGGTCTTGCCGTGTTATACATCGTGATAGCGTTGCCAACGGCCTTGATGGAGTCCTCGTATCCAAGGTTCTCATAGGCATATGGCCATTCGTTCTTCACCGTATTGTTCACCCTCTCGGCCATCGCGTTGTGCAGCGGGTCTCCACACTGTGTCATGCTGATACGAATCTTGTTTGCCTTCAACAGATCCGTATACTTGAACGAGGCATACTGGATGCCTCTGTCGGAATGGTGGATGAGTTCCTTGGTGCCGATGCGGTGGCTCCGATAGAATGCCAGCCCCATCTGTAGAGCCTCCAGTGGCCCTTCCGTCTCCAACGTCAGACTCAGACACCATCCGATGATATAGCGACTGTAGCAGTCCGTCAGTAGCGACAGGTATAGAAACCCGTCACGATAACGTACGTAGGTGATGTCGGCCACAGCCATCTGCCCGCAGGCCCTTGCCACAAATTTTGGTGTCGTGTTCAACAGGTCCTCGTATATATGGAAGTGATGGCGTGAGTCTGTCGTGCGGGGACGATACTGTTTCTGGCGTAACATCAGACCATTGGCGCGCAGAACGTCGTAGAAACGGTCACGGCCAATCTTGAACTTGTCCCCAAAATACTCACGGCACAGTACCAGAAGTTCTCTACAGCCTGCCTTTGGCAAACGGTTATCTGAGCGAACCCAACGACAGTACATCACAATGCTCGTTACAAGAATTCCAAACTCTGTCTCGCTCTCTTCATGCTTGTAATAGCCGTTGCGGCTTATGCCAAGTAGTTCACAGAGAGCCGTCTTGGTATAGCAACCACCAGGACGGGCTTTCTGAGACAAGCTCTCAACTACTTGGCACCGGATTTTTTTCTTATCGGGATGTTGTAATACTGCTCGGCAAGCCTGATCATCTCGTCATAGGCATCACGAGCCATTTCTGTCCTACGAAGCTCTATCTCCAGCTCACGGATGCGCTTTAGGAGAGCATCGCGGTCGTCATCACGATACGTCTTCTCAACACTTACGTTACCTGGTAATTTCTTCATCGCTATGCCATCTTTCTTGTCTGCGACCGCAAATTTAATCAAATTTCTCGAAACCCAGTTAGGATCTAATCCATATTTTCGGCATATGGAACGTTTAGACTGATAGGTGGTCAGATACTCACGAAGGATCTCTAAACTTTCTTCTTTCGATTTCTTTACATTTCTTCCCATAAGTTGAACTCAATTTTTGTCAACTTATTCAGTACACTACAATATTGTATCTTAGCAGGCAAAAAGTCATTGAAATATGAAGGTAACGATATTCAAGCGCATGGTTCAGGAGATTTGTCTGAAGTGCAAACAGCTCCACCATGCGCTTAATCACGAAGAGCGCATGGTGGAGCTGTTAACAGAAAGAGATACTTAGCTTGTGGATAAAGTATCTCGTGAGGAAACTCTAAGTTAGTTTGGCAGGATCGGCTCGCCCATTTCTGAGGCTTCGGCATCCTTGTCGTTGAGCTTGAAGAGCATGAATTTGGGATCCTCAGCTGTGCAAGGTGTCCAGACGCCGTCTTTCTCACCGTTGGGATTGCTGTACTTGGCAAAGTTTGTCCAGTAAGTCAGCATTTTCTCAGAGAGATCCCAGTCGCCTTGGGTCCAGGGGCGCCAGCAGTGCTTCAGACTCTTGAACACAAACCATAGATCTGATGAGTGGAAGGCCCCTTTCAGACGGTCGGTAATCTCAGGATGCTTGCCGTCGTCGGGCAATGGACGGGCAAACTCGTAGGCCCAGGCCTTAACCCCCTGGCTCTGACGAACCTTGCAGAACTCGGCGATGCCAGGTCCCATCGAACCCATATCATTGAGCGTGTAGCCAATCATATAAGGTACATCGGCGATGCTCCCGTCGCGGGTAGCCTCGTCAAAACTCTTCAGGGATACATAGCCGTCGACAATCGGGCGCTGCATGATGATGACATCGCTCTTGGTGGCTGCGTTATAGATGGTGCCAACGGTATAGAGCACTTCTGTGGAAGCAGCGCGAAGCTTGGCGAGATCCGTTAGTCCGGCCCAGTCCATCACCTTCTTGGTCTCTGCCTCAGCCTCCTGCAGGGTGGGGTTATAGGTGAAGAACTTCACGTTAGGCGTAGCCAGCTTTTCCTCCTCGCCGTCCTTGGCAGGGATATTGATGCCACCACCGCTCATGATGACGGCCTTGTGGAAGAGTCCGCGTGCCAGTGGTGACTCGCAGAGCGTCTTGACGCTGCCTGCTCCGGCACTCTGTCCGAAGATGGTGACATTATCAGGATCGCCACCGAACTGCGCGATATTCTGCTTGATCCATTTCAGCGACTGGATCTGATCCAGGATACCATAGTTGCCTGATACGTGGTGAGGACTCTCTGCCGACAGTTCCGGATGAGGCATGAAGCCGAAAATGCCCAGACGGTAGTTGATGGAGACGAGTACGACATCCTTCGAGGCCCACTCCTGACCATCGAACTCGGGTTCTGATCCCCACCCCTCACGATAGCCGCCTCCGTGAATCCACAGGGCCACGGGCAGTTTCTTGTCGACATTGCCGGGAGCTTTGGTGTAGACATTCAGATAGAGACAGTCCTCGCTGTAGGGAGCCTCGTCGCCGTAGCCCCATTCAGAAGCATAGAAGCCCGGATAGTGGACGCCCTGATAGCCGGGATGGCCGAACTTGTCGCAGATGCGGACACCTTCCCAGGCCACGACTGGCTGTGGCTCTTTCCAGCGCAGATCGCCGATAGGCGGTGCGGCATAGGGTATACCTTTATAGACATATACGCCTGGATTCTCTGCCAGGACTCCCTGAATCTGACCGCCCTCAATGGTCAGAACAGGATTTTCCACTTTGGGCGCCGTGCATCCCAACATTGCCAACAGGGGCAATAAGAAAATTGCTTTTTTCATACACTAATGATGTTAGTTAGGGTTATTGGTTTATTTGATTATGAATAGTTTATTGTTCCTGATGTAGACGCCCTTCGAGGGATTCTTTACCCGCCGGCCGCTAAGGTCGTAAGTGACGTCATTGCTCATGGATGGCATTTTGACTTCTTGGATGCCGGTAGCTTCACTTTCGTCGATGATGGCGTAGGTCTGGACATCTTCGAGCACCTCCCACTTAGAGAGATCGTCATGCTCGAAATCACCGTTGACGATGAGTTCAGTGCCCGTTTCCGCCTCCTTGCAGGTGACATCGTCGAAATAGATCTTTCCACCGATTCTGCCGCATTCGAACTGCAGTTTCTCTAAAGCGTATTCCGCGGTAAATTCCCATTGGTACTCTTGGAACAGCGGTGAGGGCGTGATATATTCCAGATACTGCAGTTCATTGCCGCCCTCGGGCTTAGGGCAGGTGAGGACAGGCCAGAAAATGCCGTTGCTGTTCTCTGACTTGATGGTGGCCTTCAGGATATAGGTCTTGCCGATGGTCGCAGGATGTGCCAGGATGGTGTTACACTGTCTGTCCCAGAGTTCCTCGCCTTCTTCACCATTATCGACCAGCAGCAGGCGGTTAGGCCCCATGTCTACAGCCTTGACAAAGAAATCTGTGGTATGTTCCTGTCCGAAGAAGTCTGTATAGTCTGCCATGACGGTTCCTTCTGCTTCTTTCTTGGCTGTGATGTATTGGCCTTCTATGTCAAAGTCGTCATTGGTGAAGGCAGCTTCGTTGGACAGCTCTTCCTGATGGCCGTCGGCGAAGTGGCCCCATAATGCCATCTTTTTGGTGCGCCCCACCCTTAGTTCCACATTGTCGACCTCATCCACGCTGTTCAACGTGTAGAAAGCTCTCAGGTCGTCGGATAGATTGTAATGGGGGTCGACTAAAGCGTCTCTGCCCATCGTATGCAGTGCCTGATAGGCATAGCGCTTGCCCATGATGCGATAGCTTTCAGCCGTGAAATGCATCTTGTCTACCTGCGGCGCACAGCCGTTGGATGGAATAATGTGAGCAGTCGGAACATAGACAGGCAACCAGTCGATGACCGCATTGTTCAAGGCACAGGGGCTGTCATACTCCGTACCTACTACTTCACCTGCAAACAATGGAACGGTATCTGCACTTAAGTTCAGGTCTTTCAGCAGTGATTCGTAGACCTGCTTGACCTTTCTTGGCCATTTCCCGTCGCCGTTGTTCGACTCTCCCTGATGTAGCAGAATGCCTTTGATAACACCATACTGCTGGGCTTTCCTACCCATATCAACCAGTCGTTGGTAAGGATTGTTGTCATAGGCAGCAGCTGCTTCTTTGACGAAACCTGCCGTATCATCCAGATACTCTTCCACCTCGTCGGTCATGAAGCCTTCGATGCTGATGCCGCCGATAGCCACATTAACCACACCTATCTTAATATGATCAGGCAGTGCAGCTACCATTGTGCGGCCGAAATAGTCGGCTACACCCAGACAGCCGTTAGGTCTGGCGAGGGGCGGTGTAGCAGTATACCATTCTCCCATCGTGCGTCGCGGCTTGTCGAACCAGCGGGCTGCCATCATCTGGAAACGGGGATCGACATGCAGGTCTCTTCCTTCGGCGGTGGCAGCTCCTTCCATATTCGACTGCCCGAAGCAGAGGTAGATATAGAAGTTCGGATCAAAACCTGTCACAACATTTGATACTTCCTCTTCGATGGCAAAGGTCTGTTCCCCCTCTACAACTGTCCACTGGGACAGGTCATCGCTTTCGAAGCTGCCATTGGCAACCATCTCATCGTCTGTTCCTTTTTCCACACAGGAGACGTCGTCGAAGATCACCTTGCCACTGATGCCACCGAATTCGAACTGGATATCCTCGATGTCGAAAAAGGCTGTGACGTTCCATTCGAATTCCTGCAGCAATGAAGTGGGTACAACGGGGTCAGGGTATTGTATCTGTCCGTTATTGGCTAAGATTAGCCACATGGTTCCATCGGCGTTTTCCGACTTGATGTGTGCCCTGATGGTGTATGTCTTACCAGCTTTCATAGGCTGGATGAGCGTGGTGTTGCATTGTTTGGTCCAGAAGTCTTTGCTGGCTTCACCATTGTTGACGACAAGATAATGGTTTGGTCCCATATCCTTCGCCGTGACATTGAAAATCCTTGTGTGCCTATTGCCAAGGAAGTCTGTATAGATCGCCGCGACGGTTCCGGATTTCTCTGCGTCAGCCGTCAAGGTGTCACCAACCATCGTGAAATCACTGCTGAAGAATACGGCGTCATGGGATATATCTTCACGATGACCGTCGGCGAAAGTACCCCAAAGTGACAGCACCTTGCTACGGCCTACTCTTATCTGTATATCGTCAACCTCGTCCAGACTGGTCAGTGCATAGATGTTTCTCTGATCATTCGGGATGGCATATCTAGAATCGATAACAGGCTCCTTCCCGAGTGCACGCAGGGCCTCACAGGCATAGCGCCTGCCCATGGTACGACAGCTTGAAGCCGTGAAGTAGGTATTTCCATCTTGTGCATCACAGCCTTTGGCCGGGATGACATGGGCAGTGGCAATAACCTCTGGGAGGACATTGATGACATTGTTGAAGACGGCATAGGTTCCGTGGGATTCCGCAGGAACCACTTCACCGGCGAACAACGGCACCTCATCGGCTTTCAAATCAAGGTCTTTTAAAAGTGACTCGTAGATGCTCTTCACCTTATTCAGCCAACCCTCATGCCCCATGTCCGATTCGCCCTGCTGGAGCAGAATGCCCTTGATGACGCCCATTTCCTGTGCTTTCTTGCCCATATCGACCAGACGTTGGTAAGGTTTGTTGCCGTAATAGGCTAAGATGCTTTTCTCGCTATCGCTCATGTAATTGAAATACTCGTCAGTCTGGTTTGGTATATAGCCATCGATGGCAATAGAATTGAAAGCCACATTAACAACACCCACCTTTATCTCAGAAGGCAGGGCTGCAACCATGGTGCGTCCGAAATAGTCGGTGACCCCCAGTCCAGTCTCTTGTCTCACGATGGGTGGTGTGGCCGTATACCACTCACCTTTATTGCGGATGGGACTGGTGAAATCCCCGGAAGCCAGCATCTGGAAACGAGGATCGACATTCATGTCCACTTCCTCAGGCTCTGCATGACCTTCCATGTTGGACTGGCCAAAACAGAGGTAGATGTAGAAGTTCGGATCTACATCTGCCCTTAATCGGAGGGTAACAATCGTCGTGAGTGAGAGTATGAGCAGGATACGCTTCATGGGGATAGTTGTCATTGTTTGATATTTGTGTGAATGTGTTGATTTGCTCGGAAGAACACGGGGATATATGCCTTGGTGACGGTTGTTGTCACGTATTGTCCGCCAGCGTAATGCTGGCCAGTGTGGTAGTCTATCCACCCTTCTTCGCTCTTTGGCAGATAGGTCTTCCAGGAAGTGACTCCAGGTTCGGTGACGGGACTGATGAGCAGGGCGGGACCGAACATATATTCATATTTCTGTTTCAAGGCCTCAGGATCGTCGGCGAAGTCGAAGACCAGCGGGCGCATCAGCGTGCTACCTTGTTCCGCAACGGCAACGGCACAACTGTCGATGTAGGGCTTCAGGCGATAACGCTCCTTCAGACAATCCGCGATGATGGCTTGTGCCTCGGGGCCATAGTTCCAGGGCTCCGTGTTGCTCATGTAGCCATGAACACGCATCAGCGGCAGATAGACACTCGTCTCTATCCAGCGGAGCATGCGCTCGATGTAGGCACTATCCGTATATTGATCCTGTGGACGGAAGAAACCGCCTGCATCATAGGTCCACCAGGGGATACCTGCGGCCTGTAAGCCGAGTCCTGCCGTAATCTGGCGACGTAACGTCTCCCAGTCGTTGCCGACATCGCCAGACCATAATGCAGCGCCATAGCGCTGGATACCAGGAAAGCCGCAGCGCGTCAAGATCATAGGCTGGCGCTCTGGGGCATCGTGCAGAAGTCCTTCATAGACCGTGCGGCAAACCATCAGCGGGTAGACATTGCGCACCAGTTCTCCTGGCCACTTGCCGTTATTGACCCGTCTTCCCACGAGATCGTCATTCTCAGGCTCTGTTGCATCCTGCCACCAGGCATCGATGCCTAAGGGGACCAGTCGCTCTGAGAAATTCTTCCAATACGCTGCTGCTGCCTCGGGATTGAAGAAGTCTATCCAATCGGTGTTGGGAATGTAATAGTCGTCTTGCAGCATCTGGCGACCAACTTCCGACTGTTTGTCAATCTTTGACCATACACTGACCATCAGTCTCATATCCATCTTGTGCAGACTATCGGTAAGTGCCTTGGGATCGGGATAGAAATCCTCATCGAAACGCATGGCGTTCCATCCGTGCTTGCCCCAATACTGCCAGTCTTGTACCAGTATGTCTACGGGCATCTTTTCTTGTCGGAAACGATTGGCTGTCTCAAGAATCTCCGCAGAGGAATGGAAACGCTCACGGCAGTGGATGTAACCGAGAGCCCAACTTGGCATGCGGGGGGCTGCACCTGTGAGCTCGCGGTAGGTAGCGATAATCTCATCGGGTGTTCCTACGAATATGGTATAGTCTACAGCCTTTGCTGCAGGTGAACGGAATACGGTCTGATCCAGTACCTTATTATAATAGAGGGTGGGGGTATCGTCTTTCGTGAGTTCGGCTTTCAGAATATGGTGCCCAGCCTTCAGATGAACAATCTTTGATGCCGTCGGCGGAAGCCACAGGTTCTGCATCTCAATGACGTTTTCTCCATCGATGCTGAGGTTATGTCGGCGTGCCATCTTCTGTCCGACATCGAGCAGCAATGCGTAGTCAGCCTCTTCTGCCAAGTCGATGGCGGCTTCGAAGATATGGCGTTCGCGGACTTCTTTCTTGCCGCCTTCGGTAGAGGTGACATCCACCACCTCACGAGCTCCGGATTCAGCACTTTTTGTCAACTTGACGCTTTGTTCACAAGGATTGAATTCCGTCAGTCCGTAGTTGTTCCATAAGATGCCGTAGCCTTTGCTCGACAAGAGCATCGGGATACTGATCTGCGTGTTTACTTGTGTCAGACGTCGTGACAGTCCTCGGATATTGCTGTAACCATCCTGGAACTGTCCGAGTCCGAAAAGACTTTCATCCTTCGGAGAGGCAAATGCCAGTGTGGCCTCCATCACAGGCGTTCCAGCCACGTTTGTCGCTTTCAACTGGTGCTGTATGGCCGTGAAGACAACGCGCCCCTGCTGATCCTTAATGGTCAGGGTCTGCTTGGCGGGATCTATCTCGGCTTTGATGTCAGGATGGGCTATCTCGTCGTGTTTCACATACGCCCAATCCGGCAGTTCGTCCAAGATGGATGCCGACTCTGTGGTCGTGTACTGCACCCTGAAAGCATTCTTGGCCACCGCCTTGACGGTAAGCTTTTGCTTCCCGTCACCGAAAGCTGCGGTCTGAGCCTCTGCCACCAGGAAGGTGAACATGGCCAGAATCATTACAGATAGTTTTTTCATGTGATTAATCTTTGAAAGTCCACCAGTCGAGGCGGGTATCACCGTTTGTGTTGCTAAAACAGAGGTAGAGGTCGTGAACGCCTTTCACATCAGTGGTCTTGGCACTGAAGGTCTTGTATTTCTCCACACTTCCCGTTTTTGAGATTTCGGCCTCACCGATTACAGTCCCTTTCTGCCCATCTATGCGCAGGGTTACTTTACAGGCTCCCGTCGATGCAGCGGTGATACTGAATTTCTTGGCACCTTTCTCACCGAAGTCTACACCGCGCAGCTTGATGAACTCCCCGTCGTTGATGTCGAAGATATACATGTTCTTCTTTCCCGTCGATGTCGGCATGTCTGCTACGACACCCGTGTTCTCGATACCCATCTTGGCACTCTTCAGACCGTAGCCCCATGCCATTGTCTCTGCCTCTACCCGCTCGTAGGGATTCAGCCAGCAGAGTTGTTTTATGGGCTCCTGGTCGAGCCAGTAGGGCACCTGCTGGATGGTGCCGTCCTCGTTGTAGGTGATCTCTGTGCCAGAGACGCTGCGGCGCTCGTGGTGTATGAAAGTGTCGAGGTGCATCAGGTCGTAGTTCTGGCCGAAGACATACGAATGCCCCTTGAAATCGCAGATGCCGGGATGGTTACCACGGTCGCGGAGTGTAGGGCGCATGATGTAGTTCTTCCATTCCCAAGGACCTATGGGTGAATCGCTCATGGCATAGCCCAGAGCCTCTGGGCAACAGGTGCTGGCAAAGGCGCAATAGTAGTGCCCGTTGCGCTTGTAGAACCAGGGGCCTTCCTGATAATGCTTGATATGGGGCAGTTTCACCACCTCACTCTTCAGTGATGTCATGTCGTCGTTAAGCTTGGCATAAAACGTATGCGGATTACCCCAGTACAGATAGGCTTGTCCGTCGTCATCCGTATAGACTGATGGATCGATGTCGTACCAGTTGCTTTGGTCCCATACCAATGGTTTGCCCAGCGGATCCTTAAAAGGACCGTAAGGAGAGTCTGCCTCGAGCACGGCGATACCGTGTCCGTGGAGTGGGGCATAGAGATAATACTTGCCGTTGCGCTCTACCGTCTGGATGGCCCAGGCCCCGTTCTCACGGCTGCGCCAGGGAATGTCCTTCAGAGAGGCTACGGCACCGTGCTCAGTCCAGTTCACCATATCGGTAGTGCTCCACAGCAGCCAGTCGTACATAAAGAAACCAGCCGAACTCTTTTCGTTCACATCGGGAATATCTTCGGGCGAGGCATCATGGGAGGTGAAGAGGAAGAGCCTGTCGCCCACGACCAGTGGCGAAGGGTCTGCCGTGTATTTTGTCTGAAAAAGGGGCAGGTTCATACTGATCTCGCCCTTCACGGCTGCCTGCAGCATCAGCGAGTCGAGAAGCGACTCCAGCGCATGTCTGCGCTCAGGCCAGCTGTTGTAGTCGTCGGCCTTGATGGTGTATTTCTTGTCGCAGCATTGATGACCTGCCTTATCGCAGCACTGCAGGCCTTTGCCTTTGCAGCAGGCATCGCCCGTCATGATGCAGAATGGCGGCAGTTTCTTCGCGGCAATCAGCTTGTCGGCCATCACGTCGGCACCGCCAATCTTAAACCAGCTCTCCATCGTGTCGTCCTTTCCGGGGATCAGTTGTATCATGAACTTGGCCTCCCCGCTAGCAGGACGATAGCAAGCCTTTTCTGTATTCAGGTCGTAACTCACCACACCGTGTGCGATATCGGTCATATTCGAATAGTGGAAGGGATTGGCGGGATTATTGCAGATGCTGGGCTTGAAGCCTTTCAGCGGGGCGAGGTACATGTTCTGAGGATCGGCCACGGGTGTACCGTCTACGATGAAATAGTAGGTGAAAGCCTCATAGATATGCTCGTCGATCTCCGTACTCCAGATACCGTCGCTGTCGCGCTCCATAGCCTTGGGCTTCGGCAGGATCTCTGCTGCCAGCAGCACCTCTTTGGCCTCGGGTGCCTTCATGCGGAAAATCACGCTGTCGTATTTGTATTCGGGCGAGATGATGGGCTTCGGGAACAGTCTGGCCATCACCCCGGGCGTAAACTGCGCTTCCTTGCCAGTGGCGGGTTTCGCAGGCTGTGCGTTCTTCATGGCTTCTGCCGATGCCTTGGGGTTGAAGAGCAGGGGCAGGGTCTTGCTCAGGAAGTACTTGGCGTTCATCCAGGTATGGCCGAACTTGTCGTGGGTGTACTCCTTCACGCTGGTGATGCCGTGCTTGTCGAGGAACTCCATATAGTCGCGGGCTGTGCCATAGAGGAAATCATCCGTACCGACACCAAGCCAGAAGAGGTGGATCTTACTGTTTGTCTCAGCAGCATTATCGTACACGCCAGGAATCTCTGTAGAAGTAAACGAACTGTAACTGCACAGATACGAGAACTTGTCGAGATGACTCAGTCCATTGTGCAAAGCCTGGTTGCCGCCGCGCGAGAAACCGCCGATGGCACGATGGTCGGCATCGTTGATGGTGCGGTAGTGATGCTCGATATAAGGCATCAGGTCGTCGTTTAGATCCATGCTGAACACATCCTTGCCAAACATGGTCTGGGGCACACCGGCGATATCGGGCATCGAGGGCAACAGCTTGTAAGGATTGCCATAAGGCAGCACCACGATCATCTCCTCGGCCTTACCTTCAGCTAATAGATTGTCAAGGATATAGTTCACACGGCCTACCTTGTAGTAGACCTCTTCTGTATCCGTCGTACCGCTGATAAGATAAAACACGGGATATTTCTTTTCCAGATTATCCTTATACTTCGGAGGCAGATACACCACGGCTTGGTTCGTGGCACCCAGACTCTTGGAGTAGTAGTGGATATACTCCAGATTGCCGTGGGGCACATCCAGTATGTCGTGCGCCAATTTGCCGTCTTTCGATGGAATCTCCAACAATGAGTTCTTAAAGCCTTCGTTTGGGAAATACTGCGGATTCTCAGGATCCATCACGCTCACCCCGTCGACGATGAAGCAGTAGGGGTACATGTCGGGGGCTGCAGGACCTAGCGTCGCTTCCCATAGACCAGTCGCGGCATTGCGCTTCATGGGGTTGCGACCTGCGAACTGCACGTCCACCAGCACCTCCTTCGCCTGGTCGTTCTTGTATTGGAAAGTGACGGTTCCGTCTTCATGACAGATGGTTGAAGGCTGGGCTGCTACCATCGAGGCCCAGGCAAGAAATAATCCGGATAACAATGATCTGCAGAAATTCATAATGCTTATATGATTAATTTGGTTGCAAAGTTACGAATTAATTGTGATTTATTGTTTATTATTTGTATCATATATTTATATAATATGTAACTTCTGGTTAAACCATTTGCGGTAAACTGATTCTAATTGATATAAATATCGTATTTTTGCAACAGTAAATTTAACTATTCATTTTCAGCGCCAATGAAAAAATTACTAAGTGTCATTTTCATGGGAGTACCACTTTTTGCAGTGGCACAAAACCCCGTTATCCGCGATCAGTTCGCGGCCGACCCCACCGCACGCGTGTTTAATAATAAGGTGTATGTCTACCCCTCCCACGACATTGTGCCCCCTGCAGGGCAGCGTCAGGACTGGTTCTGCATGGCCGACTATCATGTGTTCTCTTCGGAGAACCTCACCGACTGGACGGATCATGGTATGATCATCTCCCAGGAGAATGTGCCCTGGGGTAATCCCGCCGGCTATTCGATGTGGGCACCCGACTGTGTGTACAAGAACGGTAAGTATTACTTCTACTTCCCCAATGGCCCCAAGGGTGGCCGTGGTTTTGGTGTCGGTGTGGCTACTGCCGACAAGCCTGAAGGTCCCTTTACCTGTCAGCCAGAGCCCATCAAGGGTGTTTCCGGTATCGATCCCTGTGTACTGATCGACGATGACGGGCAGGCTTATATCTATTGGAGTGGCATGGGTATCCGTGGCGCCAAGTTGAAGAGCAACATGCTGGAACTCGACGGTGAGTTGCAGGAGGTGCAGTTCCCCAAGCGTGAAGGTATGCCCGAAATGCCCCCGATGAAGATTGGCGGCGAGGAGATGAAGGGTCTGCCCGAAGGTTTCAAGGAGGGTCCCTTCGCCTTCAAGCGCGGCGACTGGTACTATCTCAGCTTCCCTTGGGTGCGCGGCGATACCAGCGATGGCAAGAACCCCACAGAGACGCTGGCCTATGCGATGTCGAAGTCACCGCTCGGACCGTGGGACTTCAAGGGTATCATCATGGCCGAGCACGACAATACCTGCTGGACCAACCATCACAGCCTCGTAGAATATAAGGGGCAGTGGTATCTGTTCTATCATCGTAACCATTTTTCACCACGCGATGACAAGCGTCGTAGTGTCTGTATCGAGAAGGTCAGTTTCAATGCCGATGGTACGATTCAGGAGGTCTTCCAGACTCTGCGTGGCGTAGGCATCAATCAGGCAACGGAGCGGATTGAGATCGACCGTTACAGTGCTGCCAGTGCTGATGTGACAACACAGCTCATCGATACCGTCAACACGTTCCGCAGTTTCCAGGCAACACTTCCCGTGAAGGGTAGTTGGCTCTGCTATAAGGATATCGATTTCAGCTGCCTCACCGACGGCTATCTGGTGATTTCTGCCAAGGCCAGCGACAATACCTCTTTCTATATCCGTGAGAAGCGTGCCGACGGCAAGATCCTGGCAAAGATTGATATGACCGTGAAACCAGAAACACCCGCAGGCATGCCAGCCATGTTCCGTCGCGATTTCAGCAACCAGTGGTTGACGATGACTGCCCCGTTGACATTTACCCCGAAGGGCATCAGTGACCTGGTAATCACTTGTGAAGGTGATGCTGGTGTCAGCGTGGATTGGATCCAGTTCAAGAATCGTCCTAAATACTTCTCACCGGCTACTGCACAGCCTGCTAAGCCCGACGATGAAGGCTTCATCCGTCGCTGGCTGCTTCTGGAGCCTATCGACAAACCCAATCCCGGCAATACCGTGTTTACAGACAGTTATCTGCGTGAACACTTCAACCGCGAATATTTCAAGGGACAGCAGACTATCGTCCCGAAGGACGGTCAGAAGGTGAAGGCTACCTTCAAGCAGGAGCAGGCTCCCGCAGGCTTTGGCCGTGGTGCTGAGGCACCTGCACAGCCCGAGGTGAAGACCGTCAGCCAGACACTCACTTGGCACGCCCTCGATAGTGAGAACATGAACGTGAAGCTCTTCCGCTTCGCCGAGAAGTGGGGACAGCAGGTCTATGGCGTCCTCTTTTGGGCAGTCACCATCATCGACTGCGACGAGGATATCGAGAATGTCCGCCTGGCTGTAGGATCCAACTCTGCCTCCATGTGGTGGCTCAATGGTCAGGAGGTTCTCTTGCTCTCTGGCGACCGTCGTATGGTGAAGGACGATGGTATGTCGCCTCGCCTTACCTTGAAGAAAGGTCGTAACATCCTGCGCGGTGCCGTCATCAATGGCCCGGGCATGAGCGACTTCTGTGTCCGCTTCCTCGATGAGAAAGGTAACCCTGTAACTAACTATTCAATCAAAGCTCAATAATATGAAAAGACTGCATACAATTCTGGCGGCATTGGCCCTTGCTACAGCCGCTCAAGCACAAATAGGCGAACCTTATATCCACGATCCCTCGACGCTGGCCGAGTGCGACGGTAAGTATTACACCTTCGGTACTGGCGGCGGTGGCCTTATAACTGAAGACGGTTGGTCCTGGCATGGCGGCGCTGACCGTCCTGGTGGCGGTGCAGCCCCCGATGTGCTGAAGATCGGCGACCGTTACCTCTGCATCTATGGTGCCACGGGCGGTGGTCTTGGTGGCGGTCATGCAGGCCGTATCCTCACGATGTGGAACAAGACCCTCGATCCCAAGTCGCCCGATTTCAAGTGGAGCGAGGCCGTGGAGGTGTGCCACTCTGACGGTATGGAGGATCAGGATGCCATTGATCCGGGGCTGTTGCTCGATCCCACGACGGGTCGTCTGTGGGTGAGCTATGGCACCTATTTCGGCACCATCCGTCTGATTGAGCTTGATCCCAAGACAGGGTTCCGTGTCAAGGGTAACAAGGAAAAAGATATTGCCATCGACTGTGAGGCTTCTGATCTGATGTATCGCGACGGCTGGTATTACCTGCTCGGTACCCACGGCACCTGCTGCGACGGCGTCAACTCCACCTATAATATTGTGGTAGGCCGTGCCAAGAGCATCGAAGGTCCTTATCTTGACAACGTAGGCCGTGACATGTTGCACGGTGGCGGCAAGATGGTGATTGCAGCTGAAGAGCGAGCTTGTGGTGCCGGACACTTCGGACGCTATGTCATCGATGAGGGTGTCGAAGTGATGTCGTTCCACTGGGAGGCAGACTTTGAGCTCAGTGGCCGTTCTACGCTTGCCGTCCGTCCTTTGGTGTGGAAGAATGGCTGGCCTGTGGCTGGCGATAATTTCAAGGGTGGCAACCTCGCCATTCTGAGTGAGCGTCGTGGCTATGCTCTTGAACTCGCCGTTGATTTCGTTCGCATGGCACAGGAACGTCAGGGATGGTTCAACCGTGACCAGATGAAACAGCCCGCCAAGCCCATTGCCAACCAGACATTGGAAGAAGTTAAGGGTACTTGGCCTGAAGGTGATATCCCCGCCCGTATCGGTGATTATATGTACCGTCCCCACCAGCGTTGGACTATCACTCCCGTCGATGAGGCTGGCGGCTATCTCAGCAATCCTTACTTTAAGATTACGATTGAGGGTACGGAGCGCGCCCTGGCTGCTACTGCCGACTGTGAGGTGACCACCGTTCCCACCTATACTGGCGCCGATGAGCAGCTGTGGCGCATCGAACAGCTCACTGACGGCACCTATCGCATCATGCCGAAGGCCATTCCCGGTAAGGAAGGCATCAACAAGGATTTCTGTCTGTACTCCGCAGGCGACTCCACCCCGACGCTTGCCAAATACGACTTCAACAGCGACAACTCCAAGTGGAACTTCCGCAAACATTAATGTCGTAAGATAAAAAATGTTAATTATTTGAAGGTGTCCCGACTTATGGGACACCTTTATTGTATCTTTGCATCCATATGTTGACGGAGAAGACCATGGAGAAACTGCGAATCCTTGCAGAGTCGGCGAAGTACGATGTGTCGTGCTCGTCGAGCGGCACCGTACGTAAAGGCAAACAAGGAATGGTAGGCTCCACCGTCGGTGGCGTGGGCATCTGCCATTCCTTTGCCGACGACGGCCGCTGCATCTCCTTGCTCAAAGTCATGCTCACCAACTATTGCAAGTACGACTGTGCCTACTGCATCAACCGCCGTTCTAACGATATCAGGCGCGCCACCCTCTCCGTCAGTGAACTCGAGGAGATCACGATGGAGTTCTATCGCCGTAACTATATCGAGGGGCTGTTCCTGAGCAGTGGGGTCGTGCGCAATCCCGATTATACGATGGAACGGCTCACGGCTATCGTCCGCGACCTGCGCACCGTCCACCGTTTCAATGGCTATATCCATCTGAAGAGCATCCCCGGTGCCTCCCGGGAACTGCTCAACGAGGCAGGGCGCTATGCCGATCGTATGAGCGTGAACATCGAGATTCCCAAGGAAGAGTCGCTGAAACTGCTGGCGCCTGAGAAAGACCACAAGAGCGTGTTCCAGCCGATGCAGCTGATCCAGCAGGGTGTCTTGGAGAACAAGGAGGACCGTAAGAAATACCGTTATGCGCCACGATTTGTACCGGCGGGCCAGTCCACCCAGATGATTGTCGGTGCCACGAAAGAGTCGGATAGGGATATCCTCCACATGTCGTCGAAGCTCTACGGGCAGCCCACCATGCGCCGTGTCTACTATTCGGGCTATGTCAGCGTGAACACCTACGATCCGCGCCTGCCAGTCCTGAAACAGCCTCCCTTGGTGCGCGAGAACCGCCTGTATCAGGCAGACTGGCTCTTGCGCTTCTATCATTTCAAGGTCGATGAGATTGTCGACGACCAGCATGCCAACCTCGACCTCGAGGTAGATCCGAAGCTCGCCTGGGCCCTGCGCCATCCCGAAGTCTTCCCCGTCGATATCAATACCGCCGACTATGAACAGCTGTTGCGCGTGCCAGGCCTTGGCACGAAGTCGGCATGGCTCATCGTCAACTCCCGCCGTTTCAACCGTCTCACGTCCTACGACCTGAAGAAGATGGGCGTGGTGATGAAGAAGGCCAAGTACTTTATCACCTGCTATGAGCTCACCACGGCCTATTCCGTGCCCATCGTGGGCATCAATGAGCTCCACCCCGAGCGCCTGCGCCCGCTGCTCATCTCGAAGGCACAGCAGAAACGCGCAGCGGAGGAACAGCAACTAAAGCTCGACTTTGGCGAATGACGGTCTACACCTTCGACGGAACGATGGACGGGCTTCTCACCGCCGTGTTCGATGCCTTTGCCCTCCATGAACAGCCCGAGCAACTGCTGAAGGCAGGCGATGCCCTGCCCTTGTTCTGCGACCATCTCTATCACGTATCCACCGACGAGGAGAAAGCCCGTCGGGTATGGACAGGCTTGGAGAAACGGTTGCCGCGCGAGGCGATGAAGCTGATTTCTGTCAGCTGGCTCTCGGAACTGCCGGAGCTTTCTGAACCCCTTTTCCTGTATATCTGCAAGGTGTTCCGTCAGGGCGATATTTCACGAAACTTTGCCGATGCCGATGTGCTGGCCGTGACGAATATCGCCCGCCGCGTGCTCCATGAACAACTGCGCATGAAGCAGTTTATCCGTTTCCAGAAGGCGAAGGATGGAACTTATCTCGCCGTTGTATCGCCTGACCATAATGTGCTGCCCCTGGTCACCGACCATTTCAGCGACCGTTTCAACGACCAGTCGTGGCTCATCTATGATGCCCGTAGGCATTACGGCTTCCATTACAACGGGCAGCAGGTGATCCGCATCACCTTTGAAGACGAAGCCGCCGTGCCCTTCAGCCTTACCGATGGCAAACTCGATGCCGCCGTGCTCAGCAGCGACGACCAGCTGTTGCAGAACCTCTGGCGCACCTACTTCAAGGCCATCTGCATCAAGGAGCGCATGAATCCCCGCAAGCAGCTCAACGACATGCCGCGTCGCTACTGGAAATACATGACCGAGAAACAGTAATTGCATGAATCTGCAGCTATAGCCTTACCCCTATCGTCGCAAATGATCCTGCAGCCTTCAACGATAAGACTTTGACATGTCGCCCTTCAACGAGGATAGCACCCTCCTGCTTCAGCTCATTCAGACACCGTTGCAACGAATATTTCTGGATACCGAAATGGTCAGCCAGTTCCTGCCGGGAGAAAGGCAGAAGAACATCTTTCGACTGTTGAAGCTTGATTTGCTCCTCGAGATAAAGTATCACCTTTTCTCGTACACTCATGGAGAGCATGCGAACTTTCTTGGTCAGTTGAGAAACAACATTTGAAAGTATCTTGATATAGTTCATCATCAGTCGTGGGTCATAGCTGAGAATATTTTCAAGATCGGCAGGCCTCAGACGAAAGACGGTGGTATCAGCAGTAGCCTCGATGGTGACGGGGTATTGGTTATCTGAAGCAAAGAAAAAGGCTGGGGCCAAAAGTTTCCCCGACTGATGGACTGCCACCCTGATAATACGTCCAGAGGAACCCATCATGCTTGCCACCATCTCGCCCTGGATAATGATGTCGGCATATTGGCAAACAGAGCCTTCGATGGCATGAAATTCGCCCTTGCAACACCGTACGACCCTATAACGCACCGTGTGCATCAGGTCGATAATCTCCGACTCCGTCAGCCCATTAAAAAGCGGGCATCGTCTCAGCCCCTGTAATGTATCAATGTCCATATTCTTTTTTTATGGGGTCAAAGTTAAGGAAAAAGTGTGAATAAAATCAAAAATTAACAATCATTATATGGTTCGGGTAACAGTTGTTACCAACTGATGTCCTCAAAATTGATTACATTTGCCAAATAAATTGAACCATCAACGAATGAGCTGGAAGAAAATATTAGTACTTAAAGACAAATTCTCCTACAGGCAGAAAGTAGGCATGCTGCTCGTGGCGGGTGTAGTCTGTGGACTCAGCGGATTGTTTATGTATCTGCTCAGGGCGCATACTTATTTTGTTGGCGACAATCCGGCGGCATGCGTCAACTGCCACATCATGACACCCTACTATGCCACGTGGAGCCACTCTTCACACGGTCGAGACGCCACGTGCAACGATTGTCATGTGCCCCACCAGAACTTGGCATTGAAGTATGGTTTCAAGGCGATGGACGGACTGAAGCACACGGCCTATTTCGTGATGCACTCAGAACGTCAAGCTCCGATGGCCGAGGCGCTGACAGGGCAGGTGGTGATGGATAACTGCATTCGTTGTCACCAGCAGTTGAACACGGAGTTTGTGAAGACGGGGCGCATGAGCTACATGCAACAGCAGGCTCAGGGCGGTAAGGTGTGCTGGGACTGTCATCGTAACGTGCCCCACGGTGGCATGAACTCGTTGATGGCAACACCTGGAGCCGAGGGGGTGACTCCCTTGCCACCATCGCCTGTGCCGGAATGGCTTCAGAACATGATGAAATGAAAAATTCAACTAACATCGCAAATAAGTAAAAAAGAAATATTATGGCAAAGCAATTGAAAAAATGGCAAGGTTGGATACTCTTCGGAGGATCTATGGCAGTAGTCTTTATCCTGGGACTGCTTGTGTCGTCGCTGATGGAGCGCAGGGCCGAGGTGGCCAGCGTTTTCAACAACAAACGCACCGTGTTTGAGGACTCGATTGTGGCCCAGAACGAGAAGTTCAAGGCCGACTATCCGCGTGAGTACGAGACGTGGGCAATGACGGAGGACACCACGTTCAAGTCGAAGTACAACTCGTCGCAAGAGGTTGACGTGCTCGAGCAGCGTCCTGAGATGGTAGTGCTGTGGGCTGGCTATGCCTTCTCGCGCCACTATAACACCCCTCGCGGACACAAGCATGCCTTAGAGGATATGCGCAAGATTCTGCGCACAGGCAATCCTGGCATTCAGATTACGCCCGACTCCATCGCCGGAGACATGCAGCCCGCTACGTGCTGGACGTGTAAGGGCCCTGACGTGCCAAGAATGATGCGTGAGCTCAGCGCCTCGAAATCGGTCATGGACCCCGCTAACTTCTACGCCAAGAAGTGGAGCGAGCTGGGTGCCGACGAGGTGAACACCATTGGTTGTAGTGACTGCCACGATGCCCGCACGATGGACTTGCGTCCTGCCCGCCCCGCCCTCTACGAAGCTTTTGCCCGTCGTGGTCTGAATGTGAAAGATGTGTCCCATCAGGAGATGCGCTCGCTGGTGTGTGCCCAATGCCATGTGGAGTACTACTTCATCAAGCCTAACGACGAGAAGAATCCCGGCAAGGCAAACTACCTGGTGTTCCCGCACGACAAGGGGCTGACCTGCGAGGCTGCTGAGGATTATTACGACGAGATTGGTTTCTACGACTATATCCATCCGCTATCGAAGACCAAGATTCTGAAGGCCCAGCATCCTGGTTGGGAGATGTCGCAACAAGGCATACATGCCCAGCGCGGCGTGTCGTGTGCTGACTGCCACATGCCCTATAAGCAGGAGGGCGGCGTGAAGTTCTCTGACCACCAGATACAATCACCGTTGGCCAAGATTGACCGCACCTGCCAGACCTGTCACCGTCAGGATGCAGAGGTGTTGCGCCAAAATGTGTATGAGCGCCAGGAGAAGTGTAACGAGGTGCGCACCCGTGCCGAGCAAGAGCTTGCCCGTGCCCACTTCGAGACAAAGTTTATCATCGACAAGGGTGCTACCGAGGCTGAGCTGACTCCCATTCAGGCATTGCTCCGAAAGAGCCAGTGGCGTTGGGACTATGCCATCGCCTCTCATGGTGCCACATTCCATGCACCACAAGAGGTGGTGCGCCTACTCTCTCATTCGGTTGACTACGCCCAGCAGGCCCGCCTGCTTATTGCCCGCGTTGCAGCCAAGCATGGGCATACTGATGCCATCCCCGTGCCTGACTATAGCACCAAGGCAAAGGCTCAGGCTGCCATCGGCCTCGACATGAAGGCACTGAATGAGAACAAACAGCGCTTCCTACAGGAAATCGAACCCAAGTGGATTGAGGAAGCAAAGAAAAAAGGCAAATTAATTGAAATCTAAGATTTTTGTTGTACCTTTGCAGCAAATATCTTTGGATATGTGGACTAAACCTTGGAATATGAAAGAAGGCTTCCTCATTGGAGGAGGCCTTATCATTGCAGGACTGGCACTACAGTTGAGCGTCGGTCATGTAGCGTGGGATTCGTTTGCTTGGCCTGCCAACGGCATTGTATTGGTAGGGTTCCTGGCAATCATCGCCGTCCTATTTTTATTAAGAAAGCGGGTGTATGCCTTCCAGTTCGTAAGTACTTACCAGGCCGCCATACCAGCATTGGTGTATGCCGTAGTGCTGACCATCATCATGGGACTCACCCGCCAGCTGAAAGATGGCACCTGGCTGAACAATATGCTGTCGTTCTGGCCCTTCGTGCTCATCTATGTGTATATAGCGGTCATTCTGGGAGTCATCATTTTACGCCGGCTGATGCACTTGAGTTCATGGAAGCGCGACGTGCCTTTCCTACTGAATCACTTGGGCCTCTTCATAGCCCTTATTACCGCCACGCTTGGCAATGCCGACATGCAACGCGTAAAGATGATAACCACCGTTGGCGAGCCTGAATGGCGGGCGCTGACTCAGCAGGGAGTTGTCAAGGAGATGCCCATAGCCATTGAACTGAAGAAGTTTATTATGGAGACCTACGACGACGGAAGCCCCAAGCGCTTTGCCTCAGAGATTCAGATCCTGACCAAGACGGGCAAGAACATCGAGACCACGGTTGACGTGAACAAGCCCTGCGAGGTGGACGGTTGGAAAATCTATCAATACGGCTACGACACGCAGATGGGTGCTAAGAGTCAGATTTCTATATTAGAGATCGTCAGCGACCCCTGGTTGCCATTGGTATATACGGGCATCTACATGATGCTGGCGGGAGCGGTTTGTATGTTTGTAATTGGAGGGAGGAGACGCGCATGAGCTGGGAGCAATTTATTTATTTTGCAATGGCTGCAATCCTGCTTTGGGCTATAGGAGCATGGGCGGCATGGAAAGAAAAAACTGGTTTTGCCTATACGGCAACCATCGTCGGACTGGTCGTTTTCTTCTCGTTTATTCTCTCCATGTGGATTTCCCTGGAGCGTCCGCCGCTTCGCACAATGGGTGAGACACGCCTCTGGTATTCGTTCTTCCTGCCATTGGCGGGTTTCATTGTCTATTCGCGATGGAAATACAAATGGATACTCACGTTTTCCACGATTCTTGCCTTGGTGTTTATCTGCGTGAACCTGTTTAAGCCTGAGATTCACGACAAGACGCTGATGCCAGCCCTCCAGAGTCCTTGGTTCGCCCCTCACGTCATTGTCTATATGTTTGCATACGCCGTACTTGGTGCAGCTACGGTGATGGCCGTCTATCTGCTTTTCATCAAAAAGAAAACAACGGAAAACGCTAATCAGCCCATTGCTGATGAAGAATCAGACATCACCGATAATCTCGTCTATGTAGGCCTCGCCTTCCTTACCATTGGCATGCTCTTCGGTGCTCTCTGGGCCAAGGAGGCATGGGGGCACTACTGGTCGTGGGATCCCAAGGAGACGTGGGCGGCCATCACCTGGCTGGCCTATCTTGTCTATGTGCACTATCGTAACCTTCCACACCATCGTGAGCGCATTGCTCTCTGGATGCTCATCGTCTCTTTCGTCCTCTTGCAGATGTGCTGGTGGGGCATCAATTATCTTCCCTCTGCCCAAGGCTCCAGCGTACACACCTATAATGCTTGACGGGAATAGCCGTTGGAATGGCGACTGATGAGGATTTTCAGATTCTTTAAGATAATATTATTTGGTTGTTTCAAATTTTATGCTTATCTTTGCGGCGTCAAAAGGTTAATAGATTGTTTTAGGTTCTAAGCCCTCGTGAGAGGGGGAAGGATTTTATTGAAAGGTTAAACATTATTTGTTTAGCAGTGAATGGGCTCGCAGTGAATGCGCACCCATTTTTTTATGTCTGTCAGTGGCTTAACGGGAGGCTCACGACGAAGCGGCTGCCATTGGTATAGCTGGGATCGAACGTGAGGGTGCCGTTGAGCAGCATGACGACGCGGCGGCAAAGGAAGAGGCCAAGGCCAAGACCTTCGGTGAACATGTCAATCTTGGTGAACTTGTCGAAGATGAAGTCGGCTTTGTCGGCAGGGATGCCGGGGCCTGTGTCTTCGATGGTGAAGTTCACGGCGTCGGCGGTGGCCTCGATGCGCATGGTCATGCTGCCTTCCTTGGTGAAGTGGAGGGCATTGACGAGCAGTTCGGTGAGTACCACGAGCAGGTGATGGCGATTGGTCTGGATAGTCAGTTCATCGCCCACATGGCTGTCGAGGTGCATCTCTGCGGTATGGGTGAACAGGCTGCTGGCGCTGTCGAAGGCTTCGCGTGCCAGATCGTTGCAGCTGACGGTGTCATCGGTGCTGATGGTCTGCTGGCTCTCGATGAGCGAGGCGGTGAGCAGCTTGCCTACCATGTAGTCGAGGGCATTGGTCTGCACATACATGGTCTCGGCTATCTCGCGCTTGTCTTTCTCGGCCATCAGCTCGCTTCCGTCGCGCAGCACCTGCGAGGATCCGTGAACGATATTGAGTGGTGTACGGATCTGGTGAGACATGTCCTGCATGAACTGTGTCTTCTGCTCACTGGCCTGGCGCGCCAGCTGGGTGGCCTGCTCGAGCTCCGTGGTGCGCTGCTCGGTTTCCTGTTTGGTCTGCTCTGCTTCGTGGATGTGCTGGCTGATGCTGCGCCGCATCTGGCAGAAACTGTTCTGCAACTGTCCTATCAGGTCGGTGCGCTCACTGGGAGGCAGGCGCTTCTCATAGTCGCCGTGACCTATCTGGCGCAGTTCGGCAGCGAGCAGTCCCAGCGGCTGTACGAAGTGTCTCACGATGCGGTGGCATCCCCAGGCCAGCAGCAGCAGTCCGATGAAGAGCAGGGGCAGCAGGATGTAGTTCAGGCTGTTGTAGCTGCGGAGCAGCTCGTTGGAGGGGCAGACGAGGGCCACGCTCCACTCCGTGCCTTCGAGGGGGCGGTAGAGCACGATGTGCTTCTTGCCGTCGAGTTCCACTTCCATGTGGCCTGTGCGCCCGTTGGTCATCTCGTAGCCCAGTGCCACGATGTCGGTGTGCTCTTTGGGATCGGTGCCGGTGAAGATGGTCTGCTTGAGCAGTTTCGTGGTGTCGGGGTGAACGAAGTAGTGGCCGTCGGTGCCCAGCATCATGAAGTAGGAGTCGGCGTAGGGATGCTCTGCGTTGACGGTCTCCGTGAGCCGCTTCAGCGACAGGTCTGTGGAGATGACGCCGATGAACTTCTCCTGTCTGTCGAAGAGCGGGATGCAGTAGGAGGCGATCAACTCGGGGTTTGAGAGGGTGCCGGCATTGTAGTCGTCGAAGGGGTCCACCCAGCAGGCATGCCGCTTCTGGCGCGGGATCTTATACCACACCTTATTATAATAGTTGTAGTCGGCTTCGCGCACGGTGACCACTGAATCCTTTCCAGAGTCAGAAGAATGTCCTTCGAGGCGGACGGAATAGGCTGAGAAGCCGTAGTCCTCGCCGGGATAGAAGTTGGGCTCCATCGTGATGGAGCAGCCGTTGGTGTTGGGATGGTTGGCGACGATGCGGTGTGTGTACTTCAGCAGGGAGTCCTGGTCGTGGGTGTGGAGGTTGACGAGCCACAGGATGTTGCGCGTGGCCGTCTCTACCTCTACCATATATCCCTTGACGCGCAGGGCCGTATTGTCGAGCACGTGGGATGCCTCGTCGATGGCTTCCGCGCGGATGATGTTGCGCGACTGCCAGTAGAGGAATCCGAGCGACAGCGAGAACACGAGCACCACGACGAACAGGATGCTGAGACAGAGCCTGGTGGAGAGCGACTGGCGAATATGTTTCCTCATCTCTATCATTGGCGATCCTCCTCTTTCTTATCGGCGATGTCGAGCAGATTGTCCAGCAGCTCGGTGGTAATCTCGGTATGCTTCTGTATCTTGTCGGCCATCTGGCGGCATTCCTCGGCGTCGATATCAGACACATGCTGGCGGAAATCGGCTACGGTGGTGTGGATGGCCTTGACGGACTGTTCCATGCGGTCGCTCATGTTCAGAATGACGGCGTCCTTCATGCGATCGGCCTCGCGGGCATGGTCGTAGGCGAGTTTCAGGTCTTCATTCCGCTGGCGGAGCACATCTGTCAGATGGGTGATGTCGGCAATCTGATACGCGATGCTCTGCTGCATCCGGCGGAATTCGTTCTGCACATAGCCTACCTCATCGGTGCGGTGGCTCACCTTCACCGGCTCATCCATCTGGCCATTGGCCATGCGGCGGGCTGCATCCACCAGGTACTGCAGGGGCTTCAGCTGGTAATGGGTGATGAAGAGGCAGAACAGGGCGAGCAGCAGGAGACCGATGAGACTGATGACGAGCGTCAGTTGCAGCAGGGAGTTGTAGGAACTGAAGATGTCGCTCTCGGGGCATACGATGGACACACTCCACCCGGCATTCTTAAAGGGATGGTAGAAGATGAAGCCCTGCTTGTGGCCCATGTGGATCTTGCTATGGCCGATGTGGCCCGTCTTCATGGAGATGGCTGCCATGTGACCGTCGCTGGTGGGATCGTTGAAGGCCTCAGCGAAGTAAGCCTCATGCTCGTCGCGGGTGCTGTCGGGGTGGATGATCAGATGGCCGTCGGTACCCATCACCGAGGCATGGGAGTGGGGGAAGGGCTTCAGCGAGAGCACCAGATCGGCAAACCACTTCATCGAGATCTGTGCTGACAGCACGCCCACCAGTTCACCGTCTTTGTCGTGGAGCGGCATACCATAGGAGGTGATGATGGTGGCCTCGCCGTGCTCTTCATCGATGAAGGGATCGATCCAGATGGGTTTCTCCTGGTGGAGGGGGATGAAGTACCACTTCTCACGCGTATAAGGTTTCTTGCCGCCGTTGACCGTTATCTCGATCTGTGTGGAATCGGTGGGGTTGCGGTGGGCATACACCTCGTAAAAGGTGCCGTATTGGGGATAGACTCCCGGTTCGAAGGCGATGGCACAACTCAGGATGTGGGGGTTCTCTCGCAACAGCTGCCGACAGAGACTGTCCATGATTTCCGGGCGGTTCAGGCGCTTCTCGATCGTCCAGTGCATGCTGCGCGTGGCCGTCTCCACCTCATTCAGGGTGTTGTCGATGCGCAGCTCTGTGGTGCGCAGCGTCTGGCGGGCTTTCTCCATCGCCTCCTGATAGATGGACTGGCGGGCATAGTAGAACATGATGAAGAGAGCGGTGACGAAAAGCACCGATACGAACCCTACCACCCAGGTAACGACTTGGGTGGTCAGGGAATGGCGCGATTGCTTTTCAGTCAGTCTCTTCATCGGATTGTGGATGGATGAGCGTCAGAACTTGACGGAAAGGCGCTTCAGGTCTTTGTCGAGCGAACTGGAACCGTAGAGGATCTCGTATTGCCCAGACTTGGTGCGCATGGTGTTGGTAGAAGCATCCCAGAACTCGAAGCTCTTCTTGTCGAGCGTGATGGTGGCCTTGGCAGTCTGTCCGGCTTTTACGTCGACGCGCTGGAACCCACGGAGACTCTTCAACGGACCTTCCTTGTCGGCAAGGTCGCGAATATAGAGTTGCACGATCTCCGTGCCATCCTTCTGGCCTGTGTTGCTCACGGGGATGGTGACCTGGTAGTTGCCATCCTTGCCGTCGATGGCAGCATCGCCGATCTCGAAGGTGGTATAGCTCAGACCATAGCCGAAGGCGAAGAGGGGATCGTTGAAATAACGGTAGGTGCGGCCCTTCATCGAGTAGTCCTCATAGTCGGGAAGTTGTGCGTCGTTCTTATAGAAGGTGACGGAGAGTTTGCCGCTGGGGTTATAGTCACCGAAGATGACGTCGGCCACAGCCGTGCCGCCCTCCTGTCCTGGATACCATGCCTGCAGGATGGCATCACAACTTTCGGTCTCTGGCTCGAGGGCGATGGCAGAGCCTGAGCAGTTCACGTAGATTACCTGTTTGCCGGCAGCCTTCAGGGCCTTGAGGAATTCGCGCTGCACCTTGGGCAGCTCGATGCTGGTGCGGTCGCCGCCATTGAAACCCTCGATGTTGACGGGCATCTCCTCACCCTCCAGGCTCGGGGCAATGCCGCCGCAGAAGATTACTTTGTCGATGCCGTTGAGCTGCGCGATAGTCTGCTGATAATCGATAGCGAGTTCACGGGCGACATCAATCTTCATTGAGGCACCCCAGGTCTTCACGGTCTGGAAGCGCACCTCAATCTGGAACTGCTCTCCCTTGGATGCATTCAGCACCGTGCGGGTAGGCGTGGCACGCCAGATGTGGTTGACGAACTGCTGCTTGCCGTTGATGTAGAGCTCGAAATGGCCGGTGGCCTCGACGTTGACGACGTATTCGCCTGCTTCCTTCGCGGTGAAGGTGGTCTCGTACTTGGCGGAGAAATCCTCAATGGGCAGGTTGGGGGCGAAAACATGCATACCAGCGGTGGTTACGTTGACGGGCTTGGTATAGTACTCGGTGGTGAAAGGTTTGCCTGCCATCTCCGTGTTGTTCCAGAAGGTGCCCTTCAGACCTTTCTTGCCATCTGGAGCCACGCAGTCGGTAGCGAGATGGCATTCCATCACCTTGTCGTTGGTGAGGTCGCAGCCTGGGATATAGACCAGCTTTTTCTGTTTGGCTTTGATGCCGTCGAGGATGGTGACGGTGTGATTGGGCGTACCGTTATAGTTACCCCACATCATAGGTTCGTTGCTGGCATTGGGGCCGATGATGGCAATCTTCTCGGCATTCTTCTTCAGCGGCAGGATGTTGTCCTTGTTTTGCAGGAGCACGATGCACTGGCGGGCCATGTCGAGGGCTACCTGTGCAGAGGCTTTCGTAGACATGGCAGAGTAGGGAATCTTAGACCACTCCACGAGTTTGGGATCATCCATCTCGCCCAGATCGAAACGACCTTCGAGCAGACGGATGACGTGCTTGTCGACCTCTGCCTCGGTGATGAATCCACGCTGTACTGCCTCGGGGATACTCTTATAGGCATAGCCGAAGCCACACTCCACGTCGGTACCTGCCAGCGTGGCCTTGGCAGAAGCATGGACGGGACTTGACGACGACTTGTGGTTCTCGTAGAAATCGCTGACGGCACCACAGTCGCTGACGACGAGGTACTGGAAACCCCAATCGTCGCGGAGGATGGTCTGCAGCAGGCGAGTGGAACCGCAACAGGGATCATCGTCGAGACGTTGGTAGGCGCACATCACTTCGCGCACCTTGGCATCCTGTACCAGAGTTTTGAAAGCGGGCATATAGGTCTCCCAGAAATCACGCACAGGCACGTCTGTGAGATTAGCCGTATGGCGTGTGTACTCAGGTCCACTGTGCACGGCATAGTGCTTGGCGCAAGCCCAGAGCTTGCGGTATCTGGCATCCTCAGGCCCCTGCAGTCCCTTGACCACCTGCACGCCCATGACACTCGTCAGATAGGGGTCTTCGCCATAGGTCTCCTGACCACGTCCCCAGCGGGGGTCACGGAAGATGTTCACGTTGGGCGTCCATACCGAGAGACTGCGCATCTTCATATCCTCGCCGCCAAGGTCGTACATGCGGTGGTTGTACTGGGCGCGGAACTCTGTGCTTGCAATGTCGAATACCTTATATAATAAAGTGGGGTTAAACGATGCGGCCATGCCTACAGGTTCCGGAAAATTCGTCACGTTGCCCATGTTGGCAGCACCGTGCAGGGCCTCGCTCCACCAGAAAAACTTCTTGATGCCGAGGCGCGGGATGGCGGGACTCTCGTCGAGCATCAGCATGGCTTTCTCTTCGAGTGTCAGACGGCTACAGAGATCCTTGGCACGTTCCTTGGCACTCAGGTCTGGATTCTGATAGGGATACTTCTGTGCCGAAGCACTCAGACTGGCACAGCAAACGAACAATAGGGCTAGTAGCCCCTTGTTGGTTTTCAGGATGTGTTGCATATTCTTATTTGTTTATAATAGGTTCTGACTTAATGCGGATGGTCTGCCCGGGCTTGGTGTCTATATCGTATTCATACACCTGTGGCACGGGCAGTAGCTGTAGTTCCTTTAGCTTCTTCGACTGCAGGGGCTGCTTGACGGATGCAGGAGCCATCAGCGGATTGGGGCACTCGCCAACGGCCTCCCTGAGACCTTCGCCAGTGAGGGGTAAATAGGATCGGAGGCGCAGCGTGCCGCCAATTTTCGAGGTGATGGTGGCTTCCTGCAGGGCGCCTTCCTTCCATTTCATGTCCACTGTAAAAGCTCCACGGGCTTGCAGTCCCTTGACCTCACCCTCAGTCCAGGCATCGGGTAGCGCTGGTAACAGATGTACGGCACCGTCGTGGCTCTGCAAAAGCATCTCGCAGATACCGGCGGCACAGCCGAAGTTGCCGTCAATCTGGAAGGGTGGGTGCGCATCGAAGAGGTTGGGATAGGTGCCGCCCCGCGGGCCCCACTCTACATCGTAGGGGATCTTCGTCAGCATGTTCTTGATAATCTGGAAGGCGTGGTTGCCGTCGAGCATGCGTGCCCAGAAGTTTATCTTCCAGCCCAGGCTCCAGCCTGTGGCCATATCGCCTCGCTGCTGCAGGGTGTTGGCAGCGGCCGTGAACAGTTCGCGGTGAGTGAATGGCGAGATCTGATTCGAGGGATAGAGTCCGTAGAGGTGTGAGATATGACGGTGCTCGTCCTTGGGGTCGTCACCGTCGATGAGCCACTCCTGCAACTGGCCGTACTGGCCTATCTGCATAGGAGGAAGTTTCTGGAGTGAAGCGTTAAGAGTTGAGAGTGAAGAATCATCTTTGCCGAGGATCTTGGCGGCGGCGATGACCTGTGAGAGCACATCGAAGACAATCTGATTGTCCATCGTCGAACCAGCGGTCACGGTGGTGTTCTTGCCTACGGGACCATGCTCAGGTGATACGGTGGGTGCTGTCACGAGCCAGCCTGCGGCCTCCTTGACGGCACCGTCTTTCGGATATTCCGTCAGGTAGTCGAGCAGGAAGTCGGCAGCCCCTTTCATCACAGGGTAGTATTCCTCCAGGAATTGCTTGTCGCCAGTAAAAAGGTAATGTTGCCAGATATGCGTAGTGAGCCAGGCACCGCCCGTGGGGAACATGCCCCAAGTGGTACCGTCTACAGGCCCTGCGATGCGCCAGAGGTCGGTATTGTGATGGGCCATCCATCCCTTGCAGCCATACATCTCCTGCGCTGTCTTCGCACCCGTTACGCTCAGGTCGCGGATCATCTCAAAGAAGGGCTGCTGGGTCTCTGCGAGGTTACCTACCAGTGCTGGCCAGTAGTTCATCTCGGCGTTGATGTTGATGGTGTACTTCGAGTCCCAGGGGGCTTCCAGCTTGTCATTCCACACACCTTGCAGGTTGGCAGGCTGTCCACCGGGCTGCGAACTCGATATCAGCAGGTAACGCCCATATTGCATCATCAGGGCTACCAGTCCGAGGTCTGTGCCGTCGAAGGTCTCCAGGCGCTTGTCTGTCGGCAGTTTCTCCTTGTCGCTCTTTGGCAGCGTCAGACTGACGCGGTTGTACTGTGCCTGATATTTCTTCAAGTGATCATTGAGCAGCCTGGCATAGCTCTTGCCGATGATGCCCGCCATCGTCTGGATATTCTTTCTCGTGGGATTACCGCTCACGTCGTGGTAGTTCACGAAGTTAGTGGCGGCGGTGATATAGATGGTGGCCGTCGTGGCGTTGCTCACACGCATATTCTCAGCGTTGTCCATGATTTCACCGTCGGTAGTAAGACTGATGCGGCACTCGGCTTGTAATCCGGCAGGCACACCTTCCTGCTCCACACCCTCGACGATGGCTGAGAGCTGATGGCTGTTCACATTCTTGGTGGCCTTCAGGGGACTGTCGAAATCGATGGTGAAGGATAGAGCTCCCGCCTGGCTCGCTTTCATGTGGAGGATAATCGCATTATCGGCCTGCGAGGCAAAGCAGGTACGCTCGTAAGCCACATCGTCGATGCGGTAGACGGTCTGCACCGTGCCGCTCGTGAGGTCCAGCGTGCGGCGGTAGACGCTCGTCGCGCCTCCCTGACGGAGGAAGTTCAGTTTCATACTGCCCACAGGGAGGTAGCGCATACCGTGTGGACCTTTTATGAAATACTGGTCTATCAGTTTGTGGGCACCCTCTTCCTTTCCGGCGAAGATGGAGTCGCGCACGGTCTGCAACTGGTCTTTCGACTCCTTACTGTTATTATTATAAGGTGATCCGCTCCAGAAGGTCTCTTCATTGAGCTGTATCTCTTCTGTCTGCACACCGCCGTATACCATCGCACCCAGATGGGAATTGCCGATGGGCAGTGCCTCCAACCAGTGGCTGGCAGGTTTTTCATACCAGAGTCGTTGTGTCTGTGACTTCGCAGGGATGAGCGCACAGGCAGCTAATAGGATCGTCGTAACCGTTTTCTTCATACGTTTGCTTGTCTTTAAAAAAGACTCCAGGACAAGAAACGCTTTTCTATGCCCTGGAGAAGGAAAAACTACTAACTACTAATATAACTAAAACAATTATTCTCTAAAATCTGCTGCAAAGGTACGACATAATTTTGAAACTGACTTTATTCCTTGTTACAATTTGTTTCGCATTTGTTTCATACCTTCAAAAAGCACGTTTTTTTGTTGAAAATGAGTTATTTAAAGAGGCTTTGAGCCATCTTGTAGAGGCAGCGGCGCCAGGTCAAGAACTCATGGGCAGTGCCTTCTGAGATCAGACCTTCGGCATTGTAGCCTGCCTGCTTCAGTGCTTCTACGCTCTTGTTGATACCCTCGGGATTCTCCTTGTCACCGCAGCCCTCGAAGATATACTTCACGACCTTCGGATCCTTGATCTCATCGGGCATGTACATGCCACCGCTGAGCAGACCCCAGTAGCCGAATACCTCAGGACGGCGCAGCGTGATGAGCTTCGTCTCCATGCCGCCCATCGACAATCCTGCCATCGCACGGTTCCACTTGTCGGCCTTCGTCAGATAGTTGGCATCAATGAAGGGCACGAGCTCGTCGACAAGCACCTTCTCAAACTCCTCGGCAGTAAACTTGCCTATGGTACCGAACTTGAAGTCGTTGGTCAGACCGTAGGCCATCACCACGATGAAGGGCTTGATCTTGCCGTCGGCAATCAGGTTGTCCATAATCTCGCCGGCATGTCCCTGTACAGGCCAGCTTGTCTCGTTCTCACCCCAGCCATGCTGCAAGTAGAGCACCGGGTAGCGCTCCTGCTTGCCCTTTACGAGCTTGCCGTAGCCATAAGGCAGATATACATTAGCTACCTGCATCTTGCCTAGACTCTTTGAGAAGAAACGAACCTGCTGGATGTTACCGTGATTGATGTTGGTGCGGAGTGCATAGAAATCCTGATCAGGAGCGGGAATCTCGATACCACTCTCCCAACGGCAGCTGCCGAAATAGTTGTGCGTGCCAGGATCATTCACCACACCACCGTCAATCGTCAGGTGATAGTAGTGGAAACCTGGATCCATCGGTCCCTCTGTGGTTCCTACCCAAACACCGTCCTTATCTTTGCGGAGCACGGTGCCACCACGACCGCCAAGACCGAGACTGACGATGACCGACTTGGCATCGGGAGCCACTACGCGGAAACGGGCAAAACCCTCGCTGTTCACCTGTGGATATTCCTGTCCAGGCTGGTTCTTGGGATTGGGCACCCAGTCGTTCTTCGGTACGTAGTTGTCGCGTGCGATGTCGAAATCGCGAATCACCTGCAGTGAGCGCTTAGCCTTGAAGTTCTCGTCGAAGGGCAGCGGGTGATTGTTGGTGCCTAGCCAAGAATCCTTGTCGCTGAGGTTCCAGAAAGTTACGTTGTCGATGACATCCTTGTGTTTTCTGAAGATACGGAACAAACGATTATACTGGTCTTCCTGAAGTGTTGCGATATAGGGCTCCTGCGGCTTAGCCTCACCACGAGAGAACATCAGCTGTCCACCGCTCTCGGTGTTGGTGCGCAGGTCGAGCTCGGTGATATGGATGTGCTTTACAATCTCGGAGAAACGGCTGATGGCCTTCTCGAGCTGCTCCTCGTCGGGGAAGTAGATATTATAGTGACCCTGCATGCCGATACCGTCGATGGGCACACCAGCGTCCTTCATCTTCTTCACCATGTTGTAGATGCGCTCGCGCTTGCCGTTGTCCACGGTGCTGTAGTCGTTGTAGAACAGCAGTCCGTCGGGATCAGCCTCGCGTGCAAACTCGAAGGCCTTGGCGATGAACTCGTCACCGCAGAGCTTGAAATGGCGGCTCTGACGATAAGGACTGGCATCGGGGCGGAACATTTGAGGACCGTCGTCGGCCATCGCCTCGTTCACCACGTCCCAGGCATATACCACATCCTTATAACGGTTCACCACCGTGTGGATGTGCTCGCGCAGACGCTGGTAGAAGACTTCCTTCTTTACTTCCTTGCCCTTCTTGTCTACGAACATCCAGTCGGCAAACTGTGAGTGCCAGCAGAGGCAGTGGCCACGCATCTTGATGCCGTTCTCGCGGCAGAAATTGGCAATCTTATCGGCCTTCTCGAAATTCCATACACCCTCCTGAGGATGTATCTCGCCTGGCTTCCAGTCGTTTTCTGCAGTCACGCTGTTGAACTGCTTCTTGATAATGTCAATCTGTGCAGGATCAGTCACGTTGGTCTGGTTCACGGCCACACCAATGGTGAAATAGTCCTTGTAGGCATCCTTCAATCCGGGACCTGCCGAGTAGTCTACTGGGCGTCCCCACTGTGCGAAGGCAGTTGAGCTCACCGCCACGAACAGAGCAGTAATTGCTAGTTTAAATGTTTGTTTCATTGATTTTTTTGTTTTGATGTAAGTTAGGAAATAATTCTCGGTGCAAAGATACACATAATAAATATAATGCACTATTTCTCCAGTATCACATACTTTGTCATTTGTATCATTACCTCAAATGTATCTGTCACACCAGGGCTGAACCCTGATGTGACATTTTGTGTCTTATTTGAAGATATGGGGGATAAACTCGTGAAGGCCGCGACGCCAGGTAAGGAACTCGTGGGCTGTGCCTGCCGACTCGCTCGAATCCACCTTGATGCCAAGGTCGCGCAGCTGCTTGACGATGTCGGCGCTCTTGATGAAGTCTTCTTCGCCCCAGTTCATATACATGTAATGGATCTTCTTGTTGAACTCGTCGGCGTTGGCAAACACACCATTATAGGCGGTCTTCACGTCGAGACCGAAGATGGCACCGCTGAAGGTACCCATCCAGGCGAACTTGTCGAGATTCTGGAGCACGATGTCGAATGTCTGGTGTCCACCCCATGAGAGTCCGGCCATCGCACGGTTCTCACGGTCGCTCTTCGTGCGGAAGTTCTGATCGATATAGGGAATGAGATCGTTGAGCAGAACGGGATAGAACGAAGCGCCATACTGTGAGCGGCCCTGTTCGTTGCTGCCGCCTCCGGCAAAGTTGAACGGAGCCTTGATGTCGCCGCTCTCCATCACCACAATCATAGGCACTGCCTCGCCCTTGGCGATAGAGTTGTCCATGATGTGCTGCATCTTTCCCTGCAACGTCCAGCTGGTCTCACCCTCGCCCATGCCGTGCTGCAGATAGAGCACGGGATAGCGCTTCTTGGCATTCTTGGCCAGTTCGTATTCGGCAGGAGTGTAAACCATCGCGTGGCGCCACTCTCCATTGACCATTGACGATTGACCATTGACCATTGGCTGATGGCCATTCTTGGTAGAGTGTTCACTCCAGTAGTAGATGCTGCGCACCTGACCATGGGGAACGCCCTGCTGCGGACGATAGTAGTCGCCCTCGGGACCCTCGGGAATCTCGATGCCACCCGACTCGCGGTTACAGCCGAAGAAGGTCTCTGAGGCAGGATCAATGAAGTTGACACCGTCGATATTCATGAAGTAATAGTGGAAACCTACGGGCAGGGGATCGGTAACGGCCATGAAGCCGCCCTTGCCGTCGCGCTGCATGTCGTATTTCTTGTTGCAGATGTCGACGATGACCTTGCGGGCCTCTGGAGCCTTGATATAGAAGTAGGCACGATGCTCCTTGTCGACTTTCGGGAACTCATTGCCAGGAATCGTGGTCTCGGCGATGAAAGCGTCAGCAGGTACCTCGATGGCCTTTGGCATCTCGATATAGGGGCGCTTGGGCTCGAAACCCAAGTGACGGGCTACGGCCTCACCGTAGCGGCAGCCAAGTTCGCGGTAGCCTGCAGCATCGAAGTGCAGTTTATCAGGACCATTGGTACAACCGTCGGAGGAGATCACCTGTGCGGTATGGAGGGTCTTGGGGAGTTCGTCAATCTGCTTCTTACAGCCAATACATACCCCCTCGCCATTAGCCTGCACGATGTTGCCGGCATAGAGGTTCACCTCCTCGGGCTTCAACTGAAGGTCGCCACAGAGGTTGTCGTAAACCTGCTGCACCATACCAGCCCACTTCGGGTCACCCGTGTTCGTCTCGCCCTGATGCATCAGGATACCCTTGATGACACCATCTTTCTGGGCTTTCTTTGCCAAAGTTACCAGCCGCTGGTAGGGATTGTTGTCATAGGCTTCAAGCATGCCTTTCATCCAGTTGGGTGCTCGCTTGACGTAACTTTGGATACTGTCGGGGAGGAATCCCTTGATGTCGATACCGCCGATGGCGACATGGATGACACCGATCTTGATGTTCTCGGGCAGCGATGCTACCAGTGTACGGCCAAACCAGTCTGCAGGTGTCAGACCAGTATTGGGGCGGCAGAGTGGGGCAGAAGCCTCGCACCATTCACCCATCTTACGGCCTTTCTCTGGGAAATCGACGGCAGGCATCAACAGGAATCTGGGGCCCGGGCTGGCAATATCCTGAGCCTCAGGGCGTGCAGCGCCCTCCATGTTTGACTGTCCGAAACAGAGGAAAATGTAAAAGTTGGGGTCTGGTTTCTGAGCGTTAGCCGTCAGGGCAACCAAGACCCCGAGAATCGTTGATAATAATAGTTTTTTCATTGTCGTTTGTGGTTTAGCTATTTTTGACGGTGCAAAGTTACGCATAAACTACAAAACGCCTTTGTCGTTGTGTTACAGATAATTTGCGATACGTATCAAGCAAAGCTTATTTGTAACTCTTAGGAGATTCTCTGCCGAAGAGGTATTGCGGCTGATAACCGCCCAGGTCGATGACAATCTTCTCGAACACGATGCCCGGATCCTGCGGATGGAGGGTCAGCGTGTGGATATCCTGTGAGGCTGTGAGTGGCAGTTCTACCTCTTTCTCCACGACGCGCCTGGCGATGGTGGGGTAGTAGATGCTGTAGATGTTCTCGGGCTTCTCGTTGAGGTTCGCGTTGAAGTTGATGCTCACAGGACTGTTGCCGTCAAGCGTCACATCGTAGACGAGACCACCCTTGTCCAGAAAGTCGAGGGTAGACTTGGTGATGACGTGGATCTTGGCAGTCTTGGCACCATCGGCCTTGAAACGGTAGGTGAGCGTTGCGCCGTCAGTGCCCGTGGTGTAGGGCATGAGGGCCACGGCACTGCGTGTGCGCCCCATGAAGGGGATGACCGTCCACTTGGCTGCCGTGGCGTCAGTGCGGCTGTAAGTGTGTTCGGCCTCGATGCTGATATAACCGTCCTTCGGTGTGAACGTCGGGCCTTGGACAGGTGTATCCACTGCGATGAGATCAGGACATACATCGGCGGGATACCAGTCGTTCCAGTCCTTGTAGCTGATATGCTTCTGGATCATCATACCATCCCACTTGCCACCGGCTATCTCCTTGTTGTACTGCAGACAGAGCAGGGAGTCGCGCTTGAAGGCCTGGCGGCAGCGCTCTGCCCAACAATTGGCATCGGGGTCGCCCGCAGCAGCCAGTTCGTGGTTCATCGCCTGGGCATAGTACATCTCGTAGATGTTGCCCATGGCCTGCACGGGGAAGAGGATAAGCTGGCGGTAGGCATCGCGGCATTCCGGCTTCAGGGTGATGAACTGGCGCAGGGCACGGGCCTCGAGTGCCTGGTATTCAGCTACCACCTGGGCAAACTCGTCGGTGGTATAGGTCTTGGCATCGAGCATCTCGGCAGTGATGCGACCGTTGTATTTGCTCACGAGGTTCAGGATGGAGGCCGCCTCGCAGGCCTGATCGCAGCCGAAACTCTCGGCACAGAAGTCCCTGGTGTGGTCGAGGAGATTCTTGGACGAGCCAAGCGGCGAAGCTGAACAGTCAACGGTGTATTTCGTGGGGTTCCAGGCCATATCCATAAACAGCTGGATGGGATATTCCATCGGCTTCAGGTCGCCGACGTTGAGGATCCACAGCTGCCGGATACCGCCGTTGTAGGCCAGCTGCAACTGCTCCCACATATTCTGGATGGGGGTGACGTTGATCCACTTCGTGTTACGGGGTGCGCCTACGTAGTCTACGTGGTAGTAGAGACCCCAGCCTCCCTTGCGCTTCTGCTCCTCGGCGGTAGGCAGACGGCGCACGTTACCCCAGTTGTCATCGCACAGGAGCACGGTGACATCGTCGGGCACTCGCAGACCTGCGTCATAGTAGTCCTGTACCTCTTTATATAGTGCCCATATCTGCGGGGTTTCCTTCGCAGGGCGCTTGGTGACTTCCTTGATGATGCGGCGCTGGTTGTCGATGATGCTCTCCAGCAGTTTGGTATCCGTGCCGTTGCCCATGGCTTCATCACCGTCGCCACGCATACCGATGGTCACGATATCGTCGGTGCCGTTCATGCGCTCGATACCCTCACGGAAGAAACGGTCGAGGTTCTGCTTGTTGGTGGCATAGTTCCAGGCGCCCCATCCCTTGCGGTCGCGGGCATACTCCTGATGGTTGCGGGCCATCGGCTCATGGTGCGAGGTGCCCATCATGATGCCCATGGCATCGGCGGTCTTCAGGTTCTCGGGATCGTCGGCATAGAAAGCCCATCCCCACATGGCAGGCCACAGATAGTTGCCCTTCAGACGGAGGATAAGCTCGAAGACTTTCTCGTAGAAGCGGTGGTCGCCGAAATCAGTGCCGAAGGTGTTCTTCACCCAGGTGGTGAGGCAGGGGGCCTCGTCGTTGAGGAACAGGCCGCGATAGCGCACGGCAGGTTCGCCGTCGGTGTATTCACCTTTCTTTATATAGATGTCTGCATGCTTCTCAATAGGTACATCAGCCCAGTAATACCAGGGCGAGACACCTATCTGGCGCGACAGTTCGTAGATGCCATAGACGGTGCCGCGCTTGTCGCTGCCGGCGATGACGAGCTGCTCGCCGATGGTCTTGATGATATATTTCTCGGTCTTGCCCTTCAGGTTAGGGAGCAAGCCCTGTTTTACCCAGAGGTCGATTTGCTTGTTGGTGCCCACGGTGCCGATGAGGATCTTGGGATTGTCACTGGAAGCGGGGCGGGTGCCTGTCACCTGTTCGAAATCGGTAGCGAGACTGGCGGCGGCACGTTGCACGCAACTGTGTTCGCTAGCGGCATAGCCAAGGGTGATGTCGTGAAGTTGCCAGGCATCATTGGCGGGTGAGAAACTGACAAATTTGTCGGCAGCTTTTACATTGAACATATTGCCGAGCCACAGCATTGCCGTGAGTAGGATAGTGGTTGATAGGAGTCTTTTTGACATAGTTATTGTAGTATTAATGAAAATTCTGCTGCAAAATTACAACTTTATTTTGGTAGTTACGCAACAAAATGTTTCAATAGTTTTACAAATTGTTTCATATTTTTCTTTTTTTTAGAAAAAAAGGCTTATCTTTGCAGCCGTAAAATGAATCAAAACAATGCTGTCTAAATATCTACTAACTTTATGTATGCTGTTACTGCCTGCATGTTTGCGAGCGCAGACGGGGCAGTTTTTCAATCCTGACAAACAATTGTCCAGCAGTTTTGTTACCCAGGTGTATTTCGATAAGGATGGTTACCTCTGGGCTACGACGCGTAATGGCATCAACCGTTACGACGGTTATCAGTTCCATGTGTTCAGGAAGGAGAATGAGCAATACAAGACGCTTGAGAGCAACTATGTGAACACGATGCTGCAGGATCGTCGGGGGCTCTTCTATTTCGGCATGTATGGCAGTCTGCAGACTTGGGACGGCAATACGTTTATGAACGTGAAGATGACGGATGCGCGCGGGCAGGAAGGCCATTGTTACGTGAATTGCTTCCTGGAACGAAAGAACGGCGATGTGCTCGTGGGAACATCAGGACTGGGTGTGCTCAAGTTCTCTGACCCTGAGCATGCTGCGCAGTTGGGTGGGCCGTTAGCTAATCTGCATACTATCATTGCGATGCTCGAAGACCACAAGGGTCAGCTGTGGCTGATCTCCGAGAAGCATGGTCTGCTCTGTTACGACGGCACGCAGCTGCGTCGCTATCTGGAGGATCGCCCCGAACTGGTGATGACGCAATTGGCTGAGGATCAGAATGGCCGTATCTACGTGGGTACATCGAATGCTGGTGTGCTGCAGAAGCAAGGTGATACTTTCGTGTCTATAGCAAGTACAGGCGGCAGATCGGTATCTGCCTTGTTCTGCGATCATGCAAACAATATCTTGATTGGCTACGATGGTAAAGGTATTGCTTTCTTCAACCCCAAGACGGGTACACTCATCGATAATCCTTTTTTCAGCCTCGAGGTTGATCTCTCTATCAGCAAGGTATATTCCATTGCCGAAGACCGCCAGGGCAACCTGTGGTTTGGCTTGTTGCAGAAGGGCATCTACTGCCAGCCTATCCAGTCGCGTGGTTTCAGTTATATGGGGCCGCGTCTTGGTGGCCGTAATGTAATCGGCGATGCTTGTGTCGTGAGTGTGCTTATCGACAAGAAGGGCGGTTCATGGATTGGTACAGATAAGGATGGCCTTTATTATATGGATGAGCATGAGCGGCTGGTGCACCATTTTATGGCCAATAATTTCCCCTCAACAATCATGTCGCTGGCCGAAGGTCCTGACGGGCGTATCTGGGTAGGCTCTTATCGCGAGGGCATGGGATGGATTGATCCTGTGACGCTGCGTTACCAGAAGGTGAATTACTCTGCCGACGAACATCTGAGAGTGATGGATATCGCCGTAGACAAGCAGGGACGGCTGTGGTTGGCTACACTCCAATATGGCGTAATCTGCATGACTGCTAAAGGTGAGGTGGTGAAGACCTATACCACTGCGCCTAAGGCAGAGACGGATCGTAAGGTAAATAGCATTGTCAACGATTTCGTATCGCAGGTGTCAGTCTCTCCCGATGGTAAGCGCATCTATGCAGCGACATCGATGGGCATCTGTTGTCTTGATATCGAGAGCGACAGTTGGACGAAGACCTTCGGCACTAATTGTCCTAATTATAGTGTCCCAGTGCGAATTGCCCGCGAATACGACGGCAAACTCTGGGTGGGTACAACTTCTGGTCTTTATTGCTATGACCTTAATGGTAAGGAACTGAAACACTACCAGGTAGCCGACGGACTGGTGGATAATGGCATCGCCACGATTGAACAAGATGCCTGGGGACGCCTGTGGATAGGTACTGATCATGGTCTGAGCTGCATGAATCTGCAGAGTGGCCGTTTCCAGAACTATTTCGTCGATGACGGCTTGCAGGGAAATGAGTTCAGCGACGGTGCCTCGTATGTTTCATCTCATGGGACGATCCTCCTTGGCGGTACAGGTGGCGTCACATGGTTTAAGCCTCAGGATATCAATCAGCGGCGCTGGAATGCAACCGTCAACCTGACTTCTTTCGCCATCAACGGAGAGCCTGCCAACAAGATGACCACATCGGGCGGCTATCAGGTGACGGATACGACCATCATCGCCAGCAAGCGCTTCGAACTGAGCTATAGCGACAATTCATTTGCCATCCAGTTTTCGACGCTGACTTACGAGAATCCCGAACACATCTCTTATCTGTATAGTATCAATGGCGAGCCGTTTATCCGCCTGCAGCCAGGTGTGAATGTACTGACATTCTCCCATCTGCCACAGGGCACTTACCGCTTCCGCGTCAAGGCTGAGCGCAACAACAGGGAAACGCCTCTTCGTGAGTTTACCGTCGTTGTCCACAGTCCCTGGTATCGCTCTGCATGGGCCTATTTCCTCTATGCCGTGGTCATCGGCCTCTTCCTCTGGCAGTATTACGCCTATCGCCGCCATCGTGAGCAGACGCGTCTCCGCTTGCAGGAACACTTGCACGCTGAGGAGCTGGGCGAGGCCAAGGTGCGCTTCTTCGTGAACATGAGTCATGAGATCCGTACCCCTATGACGCTGATCATCACGCCCTTGTTGTCGCTCATCAAGAACGAAAAGGATCCCCAGAAGAAGAGTGTCTACGAGACCATCCGCCGTAATGCCGAGCGTATCCTCAACCTGATTAATCAGATGATGGATCTCCGTAAGATTGACAAGGGACAGATGCAGTTGCGGATGTCTGAGACGAATCTTATCTCTTTCATTCAGGATATCTACATGCTTTTCGAAGGACAGGCGAAAGCAAAGGGAATCAATCTAGTCTACGACCACGATGCCGAGAAACTGCCTGTATGGATCGACCGTTCCAATTTCGACAAGGTCATCATGAATATCCTCTCGAATGCCTTTAAGTTCACGCCTGCAGGTGGCGAGATAGGCATCCGCCTCACTCACGACGACCAGCATGCCACCATTGCCATACGCGACAGTGGCGAGCAGATTCCCGAGGATAAGCTGGATAAGATCTTCCAGCGTTTCTATCAGAGCACCTCTGCCGTGAACGACCGTCATGCAGGTACGGGTGTAGGTCTGGATCTCACCCGTTCACTCGTAGAGCTCCATCACGGCACTATCAGTGCCCATAACCTGGAAGAGGGTTGTGAGTTTGTGGTTACCATCCCGCTTGGTAATGCCCACCTGAAGCCCGAGGAGATGATACTCGAGGCTGAGGCAGAGCCTGCAGCACAGCCGGAGCCGCTCGTAGTAATGCCCGAGGCTGAAGAGGTACCGTCGGATCTCACTGTCGAGAAGGTGTCGCCCAATCGCAGACTGACGCTTGTCATCGCTGAAGATGATGACGAGATACGCAGTTATATGGAGAGTGAACTGGGTAAGGAGTATGACGTGCATGCCTGCACCAATGGCCGCGATGCCCTCGCCGAGGTCTACAGCACCATGCCCGACCTTGTGCTCAGCGACGTGATGATGCCTGAGATGGATGGTACTACACTCTGCTCGAAGCTGAAGGCGAACCCCTCGACGAATATCATCCCTGTCATTCTGCTCACGGCGAAGAACCGGGATGAGGATAAGCTCGAGGGCCTGGAGACTGGCGCCGATGCCTATATCGTGAAACCCTTCAACATGGACATCCTCAAGCGCACGATCCTCAACCTTATCAGCAGCCACCGACTGCTGCGCCTGAAATATGAGCGAAACGACGAACTCGAGGAACAGGTAGACGAGATCCGTATCAAGTCGCCTGACGAGAAACTCCTCGACCGTATCATGGACTGCATCAATAAGAATCTGAACAACTCCGACCTCAGTGTCGATATGATAGCCGACGAGGTGGGCATCAGCCGCGTTCACCTGCATCGGAAGATGAAGGAACTGACAGGACAGACGCCTCACGACTTCATCCGCAACATCCGCCTGAAGAAAGCAGCCCGCCTGTTGGCTAACCAGGGCATGAACGTCACCGAGGTGATGTATGCCTGCGGCTTCGCGAACTCCGCCTCCTTCTCTACTGTCTTCAAGCGCTTCTATGGCATGTCGCCGCGCGACTACATGAAGGAGCACGAAGAACGCAACGGATAGAAAACTCCGCTCATAGAGCGGGAGAGCCCCGCCGCCGCTATCGCCTCTCACTGGGGTCTGGCACTGACGTAAACGCCTCTCGATGGGGTCTGGTACTGACGTAAAGTCGCTTGCGACTTTCTCGTCAGGCCCTGACCCTAGCGAGAGGCCCCGCCGCAAATGATCCAAACAAAATCACCCGCCTCCGATTCCCCCTGCGCCCTTCATTTGTCATTTTTCATTTTGTCATTGCCACGATCATGCCATAAAAAACCTGCCTTCATTCTTTTTTTGCATAGGCGGACGAAAAATGTCCGACTGTCCCTTTAATTTTGCCCCCAGAAATTTAAAATAACATGCAGATTATGACGTTAGATATTGTAACCAAAGGTATCCCATTCCTCCACATGGCTATTGTTACAGTCATGGTTTTGGCAGGCGTCCCCAGATTCTATTCTTATACAGCATTGCTCTGGGGCGCATGTGCCATCATGTCAATTCCTCTCACTGAGGAAGAATTCTATTTGGAATTTCCCTCCCTATGGAGATACAGACATCTGTTTGCTTTGGGAATTTGTTTTATGATTTAATAATAATTAGGTATATGAGATTACAGATTCCTTACAACGAGTTTGAGCAATTACTCAATAAGTATTTTCAGCAGAAGTTGATTAGCCAGATTAATTTGGCGTATGGAGATGAGAGCACCATACAGGTGAGTGCCGTAGTTAAAATAAAACTAAAGGTTATGGAAGCAACTGTTCCTGTTAAAGAAAATGTCTCTGTTAAGAAGGTGGATGGCAGTGACGTTACGTTGACATATCAGGCGGGAATGGCTTTTGAACTGATGTGGGAACGGGTATTGAAATTGTGTGAGGATGTTGCTAAAGACATGCTGGAGAAACAAGACAATAACACATTGTTAGTTCGTCTGGGTAAGATTGATAAGCTGAATATCGTCTTAAAGAAAGTGGAAATACACAGCATTAGTTTTGAGGCAGACTATATCAACTTGTGCTTTGCGCTGAAGTAAGAAGCTGTTCATGGAGATATGCCCTTGGAAGAATTCCAGGCAATACAGAAAATTATAAGAAATGTATGAAACATCCTATCAAAGAAATACCAATAGAGCCTTATGAAGAAATAACAGAGGAGTTCGTTCAAAGGAAATATTACGAGTATAACCAACTCTACTTTGCTGGTGAGCTCCCACCATGTAAGTTCCGTTTTAATGCGTTGTCTCTCTATTATGGATCTTTGGGTCAATATCATGGATATAAAGACATACCTGAAATTTGGATTGATATTATGACAACATATGAACCAGATTGGGTAATCCGCGAGGCTATCATACATGAAATGATTCATTGTTATATAGACAAGGTTATGAACGTTAAAGAAAGGACTCCACATGGTCCATTATTCTCTAAAATACGCAAACACCTCAATAAGAAGTATAATCTGGGGTTATGTAATTGTCAGGGAAGATATGACTACAACGATGAAGTTTTTGCATATAATATATATGCTGTAGAATATGAACCCGATAAAGGTAATAATTTAAAGAATAAAGAATCATGACGAAAGATGAAATGAACAGTCTCGTTGACAATATGTCTGATGAAGAAAAGGACATGATGTTCAAAATGATGGTAGAGTCTATCGGATTTGAGGAGTTTCGTAAACAGCAAGCCTCTTGGTTTGAATTGAAGGATATTCCTTATAAATTGATTGAGTCAGAAGAGGTGCCAAACACCCCACTCATGCGCAATTTCCTGTACACATTTGAATTTTGCCGTCGTCGTTATGTCGTAACTGATGATTCCGACAATTATTATTTCGACAATGACAAATTCCTCTTTCTCCTTCGTCACAATTTCGGTATCGGAGTAAATCATGATGCAGAATGGACGCTCGAAAGCATGAAGGAACTGATGCTCTATATCGAGGCAGAAACGAAACCAGAGTACAGAGAGATGCTGAAAGTTGAGATGGAGAACTACGATAAGCAGAAGCAAGAACTCCTAGACCTGTTTGTCTTTTGTAACAAGCAGAAGACATTGCACTTTGACAGCAACCCTGCTTTTACAGATATAGATTATCGTGAGTTGAACCAGCATCTTTACAACGATTACCACATCTATCTCTCAGCGGCAGACCGCCGTACGCTGAATACGGTGGGCAGTATGATCAATCATATCATCTACCGCCTGAAAGATGGCAATCGTAGTTTGTAATTGAAACAAAATCTAGTCCGTGATATAAAAAAGGGAGTAAAAGTTTTGCCGAATTGAAAAGAATCTCTATCTTTGCAAAATAATAACTAAAAACTGAAAGAGCTATGTTTCATCCAAGATATTACCGTTGCTTGTCTTGTGGAGAGAAGTTCACTCTCTCCGATGGAGTGATTGTACAGCCTTCATCTGGAGTCCCATGCCCGCATTGTGGTAGTAATAAGACCACAGGAAGGCTATTGGGCAATGTGATTATTGGAATAAAGAAACTCTTCAAATAGATAATAAATAGAAACCAAATAAATAGTATTATTATGGCAAATGAAATTAAGTTATGGAACAAAGTGCTAGCAGGTGTAATGCAAGTGCCTGGTGTTAAAGTTAATAGAGAGTCTTTCTTGAAAGAATATCTATCTGTTTATTGTACAGAAAAACAAGTTACACTAGCACTTGAAAAAGGTACTATCGGAATAATTGATGAGAAAATCCTTGATGAAATTGCCTTGGAATGTATTAGCAATCATACAAAGTTAGTTACGGGATCATCAGTTCTTTTAGGACTACCAGGAGGATGGGCAATGTTGGGGTCAATTCCTGGTGATGTAGCGCAATATTATTTTCATGTATTCGTACTTTCTCAAAAGTTAGCATATATTTATGGATATCCTGATTTGTGTGATGAAAAAGGTAATTTTACAGAAATCGCTTCTGGTATGTTGACTATTTTTGTTGGTGTTATGAGCGGAGTTGGAATAGCAAATAAATTTATACAAGAATTGGCAGAGTCTGCACAAAAAGAAGTTGTGAAAAGAATTCCTAAATATGCACTTACGAAAACTTTTTATTATCCAATACTAAAACAAATAGCAAAGTGGTTGGGTAGAGAACTTACAAAAGATTCATTTGCTAAATCTGTTAGTAAGTTTGTTCCTATTATAGGTGGCATCGTCTCAGGTTTCTTATCGTATAGTACTTTCAAGCCTCAATCGAAGAGGTTAATGTTCAAATTGAAAAATAGTATGTTGCTTGCATATGAGAACAAAATGAAGGAGAATCTAAAGAATTCCGATGATAATTCACAGAAAAGCTAATAAATAGATTTGTGTGTAAAATATTTGATAATTAAGTAATTAAAACAGAATATTATGAGTGAAATAGAAAATTTTAGCCATGATGTCATGAATGATGAACTTGAAATAAATATTCCGACTCCGTTAGGGCCGATAATTATGAAATTTAAGAAATTGGGGAATGCTAAATGGGTGGCTGTTATTGGTAGTATAGCTGTTGCTTTAGTTGCTGTTTATCTTGCGATTCCTAGTTCAGCATCTGGGCCCTTAGCTGTTCCTGTAGATGCACTTCTTGCGAGTACAGCTACTGTTAGTGCTACATCGGCAATAGCAATTATTGGTTTGTCAGCAACAATTGTTGCAATTAAATTATGTTATTTTTCTGGAACTAAAAATACAGAAGTATTAAAAAGAATAAGGAATAATTACGATGTGGTCAAAAAAGATGGAGTATTTAAACTCGTTCGGAAAAAGAATATAGGCTAAGTGATACAATGTAAGAATATTGGGATTTATAGGAAAAAACTAGTTCGTATATATTTCATATTGATTAAATGTATGGCAAGACATTCAGAGAATTTATCTGGAGCGTGCAATTTTTGTATTCACGCCCAAAAAATGAGATTAGGTTATTGGTATTGTACCAGTCACCGAGATGTATTTCCAAATGCACCTTTGGATAAAAATCCGACATCATGTCCCTCCTATGTACGTGATCCCACCTGTAAATAAAGGGATATAGAACATGGTTTTGGATTTTTAATACAAAACTTTAGGGGCGGACACAAATTGTCTGCCCCTTATTGTATCTTTGCAACCGATAATTTAGAAATAAGATCATGGAGCAGAATATTGAGTACGCAAAGTATTTGGGGGTAAAGGTGTTTTCGAACAAGTGGTACAGCATTCATGTGATGCTGTTCGACCACGGTATGGCACGGGCAAGGGTACGATATAAAAAGAGAAAGGGCCAAATGCAACTCTGGCGGTGGGGATGTAACTGCTTGTGTTTTGATGAATGCAGACGGGAATCTGTTTACGACACTTGGGAATGTCTGCATTTCCTGCAGATGGACAAAACGGCTCGCCGATGGTTCCGCAAAGTGCTGCATCCGTGCTTTGAAAATTATCTGCTGCCTAATGGCATCATCAGTTCTGAAATGGCGGAAGAATTTGAGAGCAAAGAGCGAGAGCAGCATGCATATAGGTTGCCTCATATGGAAGAAGAGGAAGAGCGGGTATTATGGTGGAATAATAAAGTATAAGGAGATAAAGATATGAAGCTACAGGAGTTGTTCATAAAATGTGACTTCGACAGAATGTTTGAGTACATCGTCAAGTTCCATCCCAAATCGGAGGGAAGCAGATTCTCCTATCTCGTTGCATACGAACTGCTATGCGATATGGAGGCAGAAGAGGGCGGAGAATATGATGTTGTGCCAAATCCTTATGCCAAGAAGTCAAGAGGACCGGCATCGGAAATAACCGTCTGGTGCTCTGACTTGGAGGGCTGCAACTGGCAGAAGGCTATTGGGGCAGAAATGAACTTTTGCCCAGAGGCAGAGATGGTGCCATTGGATATGATTGCCGGCATCTGCCTTTGGCATATCACATTCTATGGATTTAATCCTGACGAAGAGGAAGAAACTTTCAATAATATGGGAGAAGAGGAATCTTCAGAGGATGATCCTGCTTTTATGGTAGATATATTGAGCGAGGAAACCAAAGCCTTGCGGCCTGACCTCGTGGAACTGGGACATAAGGAATATGAAAAGCAGTTTCGTTTATATAGGAAGGCTTATATGAAGGAACTGGCAGTCCTTGCTGATCAGGGAGATAAGTACGGACAGTTTTTCTTGGCAGAGGAATATAGAATAGGCGTGCATGGCAAATACATAAACTTGAAGAAGGCATTCCCCCTTTATCTGGCTTCTGCTGAGCAGGGTCTGTATAGGGCGCAGGTGATGTTGGCCTTCTGTTATGAGTATGGGCTCGGGGCGGAAGTTGATTTGGACAAGGCAAGAGCCACGTTCAAGCAGGCAGGAGAATCCGAGAAAGGTCATGGTAAGCCTGAGGAGCATCTGGCCATGCTGGAGGTGAACGAGGAAAAATACGCTGAGGCTCTGCGTTGGTTTAAGGAGGCCCAGAGAAAGGGTAATCGTACTGTCAAATCGTATATATGGTATCTGGAAAGGAAGTTGAACTAAGTTAAGTGGAGTGCTATGAGTTGTATAATGGTTGTTGATTTAATCTGCCCCAAATGTGGTGGTCCAGTCGTATGGTGTAATGGGGGAGACGTTATATATGACTATTCATCACAGTATAAGGCTACTTGCCCTTCATGCGGTTATGAAGATTGGGAATCCAATTTCCTCAGAGATAAAGAACAAACTGTAAGTTTCACTGCAGGACAAGCAGAAAAAAGGTATCAGCAGATAAAGGATCGCGAAAAGGAGGTAGAAGAGTTGCTGCGAATACTTGCGGGTGATAAAGAAACTCAGAAACCTAAAAGAAAAAGCTTTCTCAAAAGACTTATAGACCTTATAGAGGAAAGATGGCGCTTTTCCTGATACAACCCCAAAAACATGACTTTTCTTGTTATCGGACATATTTGTCCGCCTCGTGATATATTTTTGAACAATAATATAATGATTATGAATGGTAATTGGATAAAAACAGAAGACGGGGATTCTTATTCGGATTTTTGGGGATTGATTTATCTGAATGAGGATGATATGGCCCATTGGCAAGAGGTGGTAATGGAGAGTATCAGATCTGTCAAAAGTCAGAAAGTGATGGATTATGCAAAGAGGAATCCTTATATTACCATATCTGCCCTTTTCTATCGAGGTTGGGGTGTGTCGATGGAAGATTATAATCTCTTTGTGAGAGATGTCTGCGCAGAGCTTTGGGATGTCAAGCCAGTATTGTGCGAATTGGACTTTGGCAAGAAGCGAAAACGTAATATCATAAGCATCCGCTTTGCACCTGGATCGATTCAGGATTGCTTCTCAAAAAGCAAGAATGCTCAGTTAAGACAACG